>TARA_R110002012_G_scaffold85092_5_pt1 | contig 11135 bp, 19 predicted proteins | sample TARA_R110002012 | Tara Oceans TARA_R110002012 (sample SAMEA4396515) | marine metagenome | biome: Westerlies Biome; feature: [DCM] deep chlorophyll maximum layer (ENVO:01000326); material: water (ENVO:00002006), including particulate matter (ENVO:01000060) such as... | depth 40 m
GGGTCGTGGTAGAGCCTCTCCTCACCGTCGAAGTGGACGGGCTCTATCTCCCTGATCTCCTCCTGCGTGAAGTAGGTGGAGGCGGCGAAGTGGAACGCATCGTCGAGGCATCCCGGGTACTCCCTGCGGAACTTCTCGAGCCCGATGGTGGCTATCTGCCTCCTGCGCCAGTTGAGCTGGTCCCAGTCGCATCCGTACATCCTCTCCAGCCTCTCCTCCTCGGCGGTCGGCTCGAAGTCCTTCGGGGCGGGCAGCCTGTACATCTGGTGGTCGTGCCACCAGTAGGTGACGAGGTGCCATCCGTTCTCGGGAGCCCCCATTATGAGCCTGTGGAAGGTGTCGCCAGGCTTGTTCGGGGTGCTCTCGATGATGATCTGCCCCTCTCCGATGGTGGCTACCACCTGGGCGAGCATCTCCGCCCCGTCGTCGTAGAAGGCGAACTCCGAGAGGTGGACGCTGGACAGCGAGAACGACCTCGTCCCGCCCTTGGACCCCGCAGTGAAGGAGGAGAGCTGCGCACCCGTCACCGCGAACTCCATGGTGGTGGAGTTGTCTATCTCCAGGTTCCTCCTGAGCGCGTCGGGCAGCGAGTTGTGCATCCTGGAATCCATCTTGCGCAGGTGCTTCGCGCTCCGTTCATGGAAGGAGATGACACCGAACTTGAGGGGATCTTTCGTCCTGTACGTCCTCCACAGGGCGTACGCCCTGAGCACCGTGCTTATCCCGATCTGCCTGGGCTTGAGTATGATGACCTTGTCGTGTTTGCCCAGCCTTCTGAGAAGAGCGACCTGCTCCGTGTTGGGCGAGAACCGCACCAGCTTCCCAGACCTCTTGTCCTGTATCTTCAGGAGCTGAACGAACTTGAGGGGGTCCTTGAGGACGGGCTCCAGTTCAATGCGCAGTCTCTTGGGAAGCCTGTCCAGCATCCTTCCTCCCCTCGTACGGCTCCACGTTTATCTCAAAGCCCCACATCCCCTTCACATACTCCTTCCTGGCGGCGATGAGGCGTATCTGGCTGTCGTCGTCGTACACTATCCCCTCCAGCGCGTCGCACAGCGCCCCGAAGCAGTTCTGCAGGTCCCTCTTCCTCCTGTCACCGAAAACCACCGCCACCGAAAGGGCCACCGGCCCGTCAGTGCAGAGCCATCCCTGTTCGGCGCAAGCAAGTGCAGCCTGCATCCTAACGTACGCCTCGAAGTGCTTCAGCTCCCCCGACTTGTACAGCCCGCCGAAGCGTGTGACCTTCATCAGGTTCTTCTTCATGAGCACCTTCCTGTCTCCGACGATGACCAGCCTCACAGCAGCCCCGCATCGGCTATGCACCTTCCGACATACTCGGCGCACTGGGGGACGATGGCGTTTCCGAGTGCTCTGTGCCTATCCATCCATCCGGGAATCCCATCATCCACTCCACATACGAGGGGCGGAGCCTCGTTGACGTCCCAGTGGGTCTGCCCACCTCCCTCGCCATTCCGTGCAGGGACAGCCTCAGAGTAGCACCGTCGCTCAGGCTCCTGTTGCTGTAGTGCCCCGAAACGCACGGGGTAGGCAACGATGAACAGCCTCTTCCTAAGGTGGGGTGCTCCAAACTGTTCAGCGGAAAGAGTTGTCCATTCCGCATCATACCCGATCTCGGCAAGCCCCCCAAGCACCTCTCGAAGCCCCCGAACAACGAGAGCTGCGACGTTCTCCAGGACGACGACCTTCGGTCGTATCTCGCCAACAACCCTGCACATCTCCCACCAAAGACCAGACCTTTCCCCATCCAAACCTCCTCCGCCACCAGCAACGCTGATGTCCTGGCAGGGGAACCCCCCGCAAATCACGTCCACATAGGACAGGTTGTGCGAACCGACAGCCCGCACGTCATCAAACAAATCAGCTGCCGGCCAGTGACGCTGGAGCACCTTCTGGCAGAAGGCATCCTGCTCAACTTGCCACACCGTCCGGGCACCCGGGAGAGCCCGCTCGAGACCCAGCTCGAAGCCGCCGATCCCACTGAACAGCGAACCGATAGTTGTCATCCCCCCTCCCCGACGAAGTGCTCGCACACCTCCGCCCCTTCGGGGATATGCACCTCGCACGGATCGTCCTCCGTGGCGCAGTGCCAGCAGTTATCCATTTCGAAGAACTGCCTCTGGTCCCACGGCACGAACACCGTCCTCGGAAGGACGCTCCCGCGCGGGTCGACAAACGGGGAAACCTGTCCGGCGTCGTACACCCTCCCCTTCCCGTGGCTCTCGTCCAGGCAGTGCGTGACCAGCCTGAGCAGCCACTTCCTGCCAGCAGGGACACGGGAACCGGGGAGCAGCCACGCCATCAGCTGCGAACCGCCCCACGCCTGCTCCCTGCCGTCGAAGGAGACCTTGAACCTGCCGCCCATGACATCGCCGTCGTAGCCCACGCCGAGGAGATCAGGCATCATCCACCTCCAGAAGATGCTGGACCTGTGCAAGCCGCACCAATGCGTACCCGTAGTCGGGCACGGAGCGCAGACCGTCGAGCATGACGTCCTCCAGGCTCCTCCCTCCGAGACGCGCAAGCACCTCGCACACCTGGACGAACAGCTCAAGCCTGGGGAGCTGACCGTTTATGCGCCAGCGGTACAGGCTGCCCCTGCTGACGCCGGTGACGTCCTCGAAAGCACGGTGGGTCATACCGTGACGATGCACCGCCTTGCATATCCACTCACCGAAGCCCATTGAAACACCTCCTGAAGAAAGAATACCACCACCACCACCAAAACACAATAAAAAACATAAACAAAAACATAATTAAAAAATCAACCAATAAAAACACGCGCGGCGCAAAAGACATGTCTCCCGAAACATGATGAACCGCCAAAAAACCACCCCGAATATTTTTCCGGGAGGATGAACGAGTGAAAAATAGCCCGGGATATGAGGGGGGTACTACTGCGTAGGTGTAAAAGGCGGGTTTGGGGGGGTGTCCCCCTGCGTGTGTGGGAGCTGTTGAACATACGTTCAGTCCTGCACAGCTGTTCAGTATATCCATGCTGCGGTGCAACATAATGCTGCGGTGCAACACAGAAATAAATCCATCGGGAGGCTCTCCTCGTGTCCAGTCCTGATTGCTGCACTGCAACATGACATATCCTTCCCGTCCCTTGTTGCATTGCGGCATTGATTGAGGAAGAAGCTGCTGCACTGCAGCATAAAGTTCAATCTCTTTTGAACCCTATACCCTTTTCCCTATCCCTCCCGTTGCATCGCAACATGCTTAGTCAAGTGACTACAGTTGTTCAATCTGACTCTATATAGGTGTTGGTATTGGTTGGAATCGTGCTGGTTCAGCGTTTACAGTTGTGCCGAATTCGTTTTGGTTTTGGTCTGTCTCTGAGGTTTTACAAAACTTTGACAAAGCTGTGTTAGCTCGGTTGTTCGGGGCTTGTAGAGATATGGTTTTGTTGATGGTGGTTTTTATGCTTGCTTATTTGGTATTGTTAACACTATAATAAGATTTTACCCATCAACAACAACATCATACCAAGGAGCACACAATGACTATCACATCCGACCGTCCACATGGGAACACTGTAGCCTATCGAGAATACATGTTTCTAGCCGTCCACTATCCTCACTACCATGAACTGAGCTACATGCTTAACGCCGGTGGCCGTCCTCTTTGGGTCAACCTAGGCGAGTCTGACGCCGACGGCATTGACACTGTATACAACCTCATAGGGGCAAGGTATGCCAATGACTTGAACCAGCATGGTCTAGTAGCCCTGGACATAAGCAACGCAGGCACTGGTAAGCCAGTCCAGGCTATTATCTCCGAACTAGGGGAAATCTATGTCAACCTTGCTAACAGGGACATAGCAAAATTGCAGGGCCTTTGGCACAAAGAAGTAGAACGAGACAACAATTCAACAGGGGAGTCACAATGACAACCACCAACAACAACAGCTCTAACTTTCCACTTCGTCTATCACTCTTCATCGATGCCGTGGATAACTCCACACTCAAGGTCAAGGAGTGCAAGGCCATCACCGGCGGAGGACTGGGGAAACAGAACAGCAAGATGCCAGGCCGTACCTATGGCATATCGGCATGGCGATGCAAGACAGGGCAAAAGCTAGCCAAAATCAAGGGCTCAGTGTGCTCTATGTGCTATGCAATGACAGGTAACTATAAGATGTACACGAACGTCAGAGAAGCCTTTATCAAGCGCGCTGACAGCATCACCCATCCACTGTGGGCTGAGGCCATGGCGGTACAGATAAGACGTTACAGCACGGGCAAGGTCTTCCGATGGCACGATACGGGAGACATCCAAACACTCGAGCATCTTTTAATGGTGGTGATGGTGGCGCATGCCACTCCAGATACCAGGCACTGGATTCCCACAAGAGAGGTAGCTATCATCAAGCAACTTGACCGGCTGGTTCAGGCTGGACAGGTCACGATACCTAGCAACCTTTGTGTCCGTGTATCGTCTCACTTTGTAGGACAAAAGCCATGGCGCACCCTTCCTGAATGGTGCAACACCAGCACAGTATCATGGGAAGATGCTCCTGTAACTTGCCCGGCACCACAGCAGGATGGAAAATGTCTCGACTGTAGGAAGTGCTGGGATAGAACCGTACCTAACACCAACTACATACAACACTAACAACAACAACAACAACAACAAGGAGGCATCATGCCTAACGACAACACCAACTCCCCCACCAAGATAAGAACCTTCTACAAACTGCCCGACCTTGATGCAAGGATAGCAGTGTACGAACACCTCGGCATGCTGTGGTTTTCCTTCCTCTCCCAGGGATGCAGCCCCAACGGGACGAAGCGTAACCCCGACCACCGCAAGGCGCAGAAGGCATTGATACCCAAGTTACATGAGTTCATGGACCACGCCATGATAGTCCGCTATGGCAAGAGCACCACGCCATGCGAACACTTCGTAGCCGATGCCCTTCCACTAGCCAGGAAGGGCGGAAACTATCGCCTTGACATTGCTTTCCCCTCACCTTCTGACCTGCTTCTCGAGGGCATAGGCTGTGAGGCAATGGACGACATAGCCGCCTTGTTCGGTCTAGTCCCCGTCAAGAACAGACCCGTCAAGCCGGCGCAGGTGTAGCCATGACTAGTACTACACCAATGACAGACCAGCAATTTGAATCCCTGTATCGCGACGCGGAGCAGGGGGCATGCTCCTGTAACCGTTGCGCTGTGGAGGACGGCACCGCACCGAGGGTACACCCTGATTATCCTGACTATGGACACTGTGAGAACAGGGTCGAGTCTCTTGCAATCCTTGACAACGGCATTGCTCTGGAATTCTACGACGATCACAGTAAGTGGATGCAGGTGAGGGTGAATACCCCCGCCGGGACGTTCGTGGCCGAACTGGTGAGCGTATCGGCGGGCACTCTAGACAGTACAGGGGTTATCACCCTGCGCTGGCCAGACTGGACTAGCCCCGCTCCGCAGCACAAGCCGGAGGATCTTGCGGGCTGGGCATGGACAGGTCACCATATCACCCGCAACATTAGCATTGACCGGCTGCTAGCGGAGGCGGACGAGGCTGTGCAGGGGGTAGACTATGACTGATTCAGAACTGCAGGAATGGACAGGCAGAAGCAGATGTTCCAGAACACGGGGAAACTGCGATGGATAAAACAACTTTAACCCTCAACCCACAACACTAACCTTAACAGCTCCCCTCTCCCCAGGGGGGAGCACCATCCAAGGAGGATGACATGAGTAAGAAAATAAAACTCGGTCCATATCCGAGCGCAAAATACATGGACGACAGTTTGGCAGAGTTCAGGCGAATAACTGACAGTCGTAGTGATGAATGGATTCGTAAGGAACGAGCAAAGCGAGAAGCGGCATCAAAGAAACGCCACGATAACAACACAACCATCCAAGGAGGATGACATGACAGACGAACAACAACAACAGCTGCAGTGGGCGGTGAAAGGTCGACACCGAATAGCGGATATGACCGGACACCTGCACGGGATACCGAACAGAGACGACGGCGAGGAGCCTCTGATACTGCGGCGTGACTGCCCCTTCCGGAAGGCGTGGAGCTATCAACTGACAAGGGACTCCGGCGGCAACTACAGACTAGCCACGGTGTCCCCCCGCGCAGGTGCTCGGACTGAATGGCGGTGGTTCTACGACATAGACAGGCTGGCCGACTTTCTCACATCACAATCAATGATAACCACAACCATCCAGGGAGGATGACATGACAGACGAACAACAACAGCAGCAGAAGCGCGAGGAGCGCATGAGGGAGGGCGAGGAGAGACTCAGGGCGGAGACCCTGGGACGGGTGCTCAAGTACCTGGACAGGGCGATGGCGGCGGCGGACATCGGTGACGGGGGGCTGTACCTGGAGGACGGCGACTTCGAAACATACATTGTGGACAAGGACATGGCCCGGGCCGTCGCGCTGGGGCGCATCAAGGCGGAGTTGTTCTGCGCCCGCTCGGTGCTGCGCCAGGAGCTGGGGGTGGATGATGATTAGGCGGAGGACGGGGTACAGGGCGCACGGCCAGGTCACCAGGGTGAGGGGCACGAGGCTGTCCCTTGAGCTGGACGGCAGGGTGGAGGCGGTCGCGCTGGGGCTGGGCGTCACCGTCAGCCAGGTCATAGCCGACGCCACGTTGCTTGGGGTCTCGAGGCTCGAGGCGCAGCACGGGATAGGCCCGACGGACTGCGGCGTGGCGGATGACACCGAGGACGGCGGTGACGCCGACACCGAGGACAGCGCGGAGGACAACCATGAAGAGGAGGAATGACAGCAGATCCCCGGTGGTCCTGCACACCGACATGATGTCGGTGCTCAACGAGCACTCGGCGTACTTCATGGCGAGGCATGCGGAGGGCAGGAGCGCGCCCGTGTTCCAGCTCCACGCGGAGGGAATGGAGGGCTGGACGAAGGGGGCGAGTCCCCGGTGCGTGTCCGCATCGGGTCCCTACGACGTGATGATAACGCCGAGGAGGGCGACCTGCTCATGCAAGGCGTACGCCTACAGCGAGGAGGGGGCGAGGACGTGCAAGCATGTCCAGGCGCTGCTCATGGTGCTGTGGGACGGCGGCTTCAGGTTCGTCCAGTGAGATACTTAAACAGCGACAGCCGGATAAACGGAGGTTCGGGTTGTTCACCCATCCCCATGCGCCCGGCTGTCTCAACAACAACAACCCCAAGGAGGGGCAGTCATGACTAAGATAGCACAGAACAAAGACAAAGGCAACAACAAAACAGGACAGATGTCAAAGACGCAGCTGGCTGAGATGGTCGAGATCAGTTTGCTCATCGCCGAGCAGGCGAAGGCACTCGATAGGATGGAGCCCCTTGAGCAGGAGATACACGCACTGAGGCAGAGGGTGTGGGAGCTGGAACTGGAGGCCCGCAATGACAAGGCGTAGCGGATATATCAAGGTCCCCCAGGGTCTGCCCATATCGCAGGGGAAGAACAGCATGAGCGAGGCTGCATATGACTGGCTCGCATTGAAGGCACTCAACCAGCTCCCAAGCCAGAGGGAACTGTCACGAAAATGGGGGTGGACATTGTACAAGACGCGGCGGTTCATCGCATACCTGGAGGTTTTCAATCAGTCTTCGAACAATTTTCAATCACCTGGGACCGGGTCTGCGGGGGGTGTAGAGGACGCTTCGAACAATTTTCAATCACCTTTCAATCAGTCCCCCTCCACACCTCCCGAGGACAGGGACGCATCGGAGCCCCTTAACCAATATATTACTATTGGAGGTGGAGGAATAAAATACGCATGCGAGGGGATAGGGATGGATCTGCACAGGAGTGTCGTCCGCTCCGCTGACTGCAGGAGGCTGCTCGGTGCCTGGTTAGACCTGTATACAGGAGCAGGACACACCGTTGAGTGCATCCTGGCTAAAGACCTGGGTGTGTGCAGCAGCGTGGTCAGGAAAGGGAACCTTGACGGTGCTCTGCTCGTCCTTGACTGGCTGTACCACTGCCCGCGCTCGAAGCCCCGGTACCTGAGGGACGAGGGACACCTCCACCTGCACAATGTCTGCAACAAAAAAGTCTACGCCGAGAATTTTTCCTTGGCAAGGGCATGGAAATCTGATACAATAAAAACCGTGGAGCAATCCGCCAGCAACAAACAACAACAGCAACAACAACAGAGAGAGCCACGCTACGACAAGCGCGGGTTCCTCATCGACGACACCAAGGAGTAGTCATGGAAAAGATAATCAAACTGGACGCGGAGGTCATAGCCCTGCTGAAGAGCGCACGGTTCTTCGGTCACATCGCGGAGATGATAGACCGACTGGAGACAGGGGCGACCCTGGAACAGCTGCAGGCGGTGGTGGATGACGCCGAGAGGATGTACATGCACCACCACCATGAGCAGCAGGAGATGCAGCGCAACCTCGAGGACGCACGGCGACTAGATTTTCATGACATAGACATACGGCGACTAGATTTTCATGAGCACTGCGCCGATACCGAAGAAGGGGGTGGGTGATGGAAGACAAGGTATACCAGATTCCTGATAGGGTCTTCGAGCTGTATGATTGGGCACGGCAACTGGAATGCGAGTATGAGTTTGTTGAGCTAATCAGCGGGGGTGCAACCATTGAACAACTCCGATCACTCTGCTATTTTGCCGACAATGAGAGGCTGGAGTTGGAGAACAATGAACTGAGGAAAGAGATTGAACTTCTCAAAGGGGTTGAGTGATGGCGTATGACAGCACGATAGACAGCGCCCTGGGCATGTTCGCCGCCAGCTTCATGCGCTCCGCCTCGTGGCGGGAGGGGTCTCGTCCCATGTGGAAGGCCGCCTTCGAGAACACCCCCGACCAGGCCCTCACCCAGGGGGTGCAGGCGGTGTGCGTGGAGGAGTACGACTTCCCCCCTAGCCTCGGCTCGGTGGTGGCGGCGGTCAGGAAGAAGGTGGTGGACCTGGGATACAGCTCGACGCACCAGGTGATAGACTACCCTTTCTGCTCCGACCACTGCAGGGAGGAGGGGGGTCTCGTCCTCACCTCCGCGCTGTACACCTGGATAGCGCCGTCCCAGCACGGCGGCAGGGGGATAGGCAGCGAGCCCCACCGCGAGCAGAACCGCACCTATGTCTCGGTCAAGAGGTGCATGTGCGGGTGCAAGGGGAGCATTAAGAGGGTCGGCAACACGGTGCGCACCTGGCAGGAGCGGAGGAAGAAGCTGGTGGAGGACCTGCGCCTCGACCTGCACGAGTACCACTACACCTGCACCGACCAGCCCCAGCTCTCGCACAGGGAGATGATGCTCCCGTGGGACTGGGAGGAACTGGAGGCGAGGGTCAGGGAGGGTCAGGCTGCCGACCGTGGATTCCACAGGCATCTCCGCCTGATGGTGGAGGGAGGCGCAGCGATGGGCGAGCACCTGACAGGCAAGAGGGAGGACCCGAACAATGACTGACAAGAGACTGACCAATGCGCGACCTATCGTATCGGTGAGCGGCGGCAAGGACTCCACGGCGATGTGCCTGCACCTGATGGAGATGGGCTACACAAGGGACGACTACGACAGGGTATTCATGGACACTGGGTGGGAGCACCGCACCACCTACCACTACCTGGACGACCTCGAGGACACCGTAGGACCCATCAAGAGGATCCGGGCAGACATCAAGGTGAGGCCGGAGCACCGCGACCTGGTCAGCCACTTCGAGGCTCGGCTGGGAATCCACCCCAGCCCGATGATACGGTACATCATCCTCCACTCGATGTTCCCGTCGGGGGCGGCGAAGTGGTGTACGAGGGAGCTGAAGATAAAGCCGATAACGGACTACTTCGCTTGCCTTGACTACGAGTATATCAACGTCGTTGGCATCAGGGCTGAAGAGAGTCCGCGCCGTGCCGCGATGACGGAGTGGGAGTGGAACGACAGTTGGGACTGCTGGGTGTGGCGACCCCTCATCGACTGGACGGAGAAGGACGTCATCGCCATCCACCAGCGATGGAACCTCGTACCCAACAGGCTGTACCTCAACGGGCACGACAGGGTCGGATGCTACCCATGCGTGTATGTTAAAAAGTCCGTGGTCAGGAATCTGGACGATGACAGGGTGGATCTGATCAGGGAGTTGGAGTCCAGGGTGACGGAGATGGCACGGCTGAAGCGCCCGGACATCAGCAACCGCAACTTCTTCCCGAGGCTGGACGGCATCGACGAGGTTGTGCAGTGGAGCAGGACAGCCTACGGAGGCAAGCAGTTCGAGATGTTCGCCAAGGAGGAACCTACCTGCGTCAAGTGGGGCATGTGCGAATTCAAGGGAGGCGATGATGACTGACTACCCGATGCCTGAAGGGGCAGAGCTGGTGACCGACAGGCTCATCGCAGGACGTTACAAGGTAATAAGACTTGCATCGGGGCGCATAGCCCTGCTGCGTAAAGACGGGCTGGTAAAAATAGCCCACAACATACTCAACAACAAACTCAAGGAGAGATACGATGTCTGATATATTCAAGACGTTGAACGCAATAAACGTAAACGACAACACCGAGAAGAAGGGGAGGTTCACCTACCTCAGCTGGGCGTGGGCCTGGGCTGAACTGATGAAGGCGTACCCCACCGCCACGAGGACGGTCTACGAGAACCAGGACGGACTGCCCTGCTTCATCGGGCTGAACAGCGTGATAGTCAAGGTGGGCGTGACCATCAACGGCATCGAGCACATACAGCACCACCCCGTATTCGACAGCCGCAACACCGCCATCCCCGCGAACAAGTGCAACCTGATGGACGTCAACACCAGCATCCAGAGGGCGACGGTCAAGGCTATCGGGCTCCACGGTCTCGGGCTCTACATCTACGCTGGGGAGGACCTGCCGCAAGGTGATGAAGGCGAGCCAGTGCGCAGACCTGTCAGGCAGGAGACCCTGACCCCGGCACCGCCACCAGCGCAGAACGCCACCTCTCCCAGCGAGCCCCGCACCGAGGTGGAGACGGCCGTCGACGACAGCTGGAAGGGGATACCGGAGCACGTGCGACCCCACCTGGACAACCGTGCGGGAGACCCCGCCGTCGTCAAGGTCCTTCGGGACGACGAGAAGCTGTGGCTGGATGAGAGGAAGATGCCCTCCCAGTGGGCGGCCGCGAAGTGGCTCGTCCAGAACTC
>TARA_R110002012_G_scaffold100862_1_pt1 | contig 11133 bp, 13 predicted proteins | sample TARA_R110002012 | Tara Oceans TARA_R110002012 (sample SAMEA4396515) | marine metagenome | biome: Westerlies Biome; feature: [DCM] deep chlorophyll maximum layer (ENVO:01000326); material: water (ENVO:00002006), including particulate matter (ENVO:01000060) such as... | depth 40 m
CTTGACCGCTAAATTTGATTTTGATATTAATATCTTCTTCAACGTATTTAACTTGTTGTGCTTCTATGTTGACTGTGTATTTCATGGAATTTCCTTTCGTTGTTTTGTTTAGTCTTTGTTCCATGAGGTCCAGTATAAATGGAACTTTCCAGAAAGTAAACCTTATTTAACTATTTCTTTAAAATAATTGCTATCCTCTTTTGCCACTACTAAACTTTGGTCATGCCTTTTTTTAATAAAGAAACAGAAACAGTAATAGATATCCCTAACGAGGTTGAGGTCGTTAACGTTACGAACCTTGATGTTCACCCAGCGAATCCGAGAGTCGGTAACATAGATGCGATCAAGCGAAGCATAGAAACCAACGGTTGGTGGGGTACGCTTGTAGCTCAGAAAAGCACACGGCATGTCCTAGCTGGTAACCATCGCCTTATAGCGGCAAAGGAACTCGGCATTGAAGAGGTTCCGGTTTACTGGGTAGACGTTGACGACCAACATGCTTTGCGAATACTGCTCGCAGATAACCGCACATCTGATCTCGGTGATTACAACGACGGCGTTCTTGCAACTTTGCTGCATGAGTTCTCAGCCGATGACGAATTATTGCAAGGCATGGGTTACGACTACGGCTATGTAGAAGATTTATTGCGAGTTGTAAATGGGTTACAAGAAGAGGGAACTAACCCTATGGATGAGTGGTTAGACATGCCCGAGTTTGAACAAGAGGACAAAATGTCGGCGTACAAAACAGTGATACATTTTGCCACTGAGAAAGACGCAGACGACTTTTTCACACTCATTGGAAGAACCAAACAATCTAACATGTGGTATCCAGAACATGACGGTCATACAGGCGCAGACGCAGAACATCATTACGTTAATGTAACTGACGACTAACCAATGACGACTTGCCCACAGTACCCGATTTACATACCTTCAAAGTCAAGAGCCGATAACGCAAAAACACCTTACGAACTTGACCGATTAAACGTACCGTACAGGATCATTGTTGAAGAACAACAGTACGACGCTTACCGAGAGAATTTCCCTAAAGAGAAACTGCTGGTATTAGACAAAACATTCCAAGACGAATACGAAACACTTGACGACATTGGATACGGCAAATCAAAAGGACCGGGGGCTGCTCGGAACTTTGCGTGGCATCATTCAATACAAGAAGGTCACAAATGGCATTGGGTCATGGACGACAACATAAGAATCTTTGCGAGACTACACAAGAACAAGAAACTACGAGTCGGTGACGGCACCATGTTTCACGCTATGGAAGATTTCTGTTCACGGTACACAAACATAGGCATGGCAGGACCACATTACTGGATGTTCGCCCCTAGCAGAACAGCACGAAAACCTTTCATTGTCGGAACAAGAGTGTACTCATGCAATCTAATCCGAAACGATCTACCTATGAGATGGAGAGGCAGATACAACGAGGACACAATACTCAGCCTAGACATGCTCAAAAAAGGTTGGGCAACAATACAGTTCTATGCTTTCTTACAAGACAAACTCATGACCCAACTAATGAAAGGCGGAAACACCGAAGCCTTTTACGCAGAAGAAGGAACATACCACAAATCAAAAATGCAAGTAGACGCACACCCAGACGTATCCAAAATGGTTCACCGCTACGGCAGAATCCACCACCACGTTGACTACAGCCAATGGAGAGGAATGAAACTAATCAAAGACCCAAACTACAAACCACCAAACCAAAACCCTTACAACTTACAACTCGTCAAACGACCAAAATGACTTTCTTTACTTCTGAACACAAGGCTCTGAACATTTAAATGATAGAACGCATTTACATACCAACGTTAAAAAGGGCAAAACGCCAGATAACTTATGACAATTTGCCAGCAGAATTACAGAAACGTGTAGTTATGGTTATACGCAGCGAAGAACGTGGCGAATATGATTACCCTTGCCACTATTTAGAAGTCCCAGAAAACTTTGTTGGTGCTTGGACGGAGTTATCTATGACCCGAAAATTCATACACGAACACGCAATCGCAGATGGTATTAAATATGTTATGGCTGATGATGACGCAATATTGTTTAAACGCAATCAGAAATACTTTGGTGGGCTTTCAGATATGGAAAAATCGCAAAGGGTCGCTACAGAGATTGAGGTATTACAGTTATTTGAAACTGCATCAGATTGGTTAGATGAGAAAGATTTAGGCATTATAGGATTATCTGACGGCATGACCCCACCGCCTCCTGCTGAGTACAGCGACAGCAAAGGTGTTTATAACTTTATTTTCTGCGATGGTAAAAAAATTGGTACTGTTATAGACCAGCATGACACCAGCACCAGAGTCGCTGAGGACGTCATGTTTCTGTTTACTTGTTTAACTAACGGTATTAACACCAGACAATCAAACACGTTCAGGTACAGTAACCAGAGCTTGAACAAAGACTACAAAGACATACGCCCAGTTTGGGAAGGTCTTTTTACCGACCAGATGCCAGAGAATTATTTCCAAACCCTTGAACATTACAATTCTTTACAGAAAGTCAAAGAGAAATTTCCTGCGTTTATTACAATTTATGAGAAAGACGGCGTGGTTAAAAACACGAAGCATTGGAAAAAAGCCTACGAATACGGTAGAACCAATACAGATGTAACAGAAACGCAACATTACCTTGAAAGTATACGCAATGGCTAAAGGACAATCCCCAGCTTTATCCCCAGATACAGCAGAACGATACCGCCGTGTTGTTCAACTACGCAAAGCTGGTCTTACCTTTGATCGGATCGCAGCTGAACTAGGGTACGCATCACGGTCAGGTGCCAAAGAAGCCTACGATGCTGCAATTAAATCTTGGGGTAGGGAAGAAGTAAATGATTTGCGAATTTTAGAAGGGGAACGCATAGACGAATTATGGAGAAGAACTTACCAAAGGTTGCTCACAGGCGAACAAGAACAGATTGAGATATCAGAATTTGTTCAGTTGATGAACGCAGCTGTTCGTGTTTCAAAACGCCGTAGCGAACTGTTTGGTCTTGACGCACCGAAGTCGCTTGAAGTATCTGGCTTGGCTGGCGACCCGATTGAAACAGATGTTGGTGTTTTGTTAAAAGCACGACTGCAGCAAATAGAGAACGCTCAAGAGGCGAAGGAATTAACGTAATGGTTTATATGTCTAAACATTTAAAAACGGCTTAGAATCGTTGTATGGGCGCTTAAATGGCTATGGAAACGGCAAACACGGTAGACGATTCGGTTATATCTCGTTTAATGAAAGCCGATCCCGATTGGTTCACTGACTTAACTGAGCAACAGAAAGTGGAATTAATGTGGGACTGGTCGCTATGGGCTAGACCGAAACAACTAGCACCAGAAGGAGCATGGCGAGTTTGGTTAATTCTCGCTGGTCGTGGCTTCGGCAAAACACGTTCAGGGGCTGAGTGGGTACGGCAACAAGTTAAACAAGGTACGGCAAGAAGAATAGCTTTGGTTGGTGCTACCGCTGCCGACTGCCGTGACACGATGATAGAAGGAGAATCTGGTTTGCTTCGCATCTTCCCCGACTCGGAAAGACCACGTTACATTCCCTCTAACCGGAGAATTGTTTTTTCCAATGGGGCGATAGCAACGGCGTACTCAGCCGATGAACCTGACCGTTTACGAGGACCGAACCATGACCTTGCTTGGTGTGATGAGATAGCTGCTTGGCGTTACCCTGATGCTTGGGATCAACTTATTTTCGGGTTGCGTATTGGTGCTGACCCAAGAGTGGTTGCTACCACGACACCTAGACCAACGAAACTTATACGGTCACTTGTTGAACGTGACGATGTGCAGGTGACGAAAGGCAGCACTTTTGAGAATAAAGCCAATCTTGCTTCAACCTTTTTGGAAGAAGTATTGAGCCGTTATGAAGGTACACGGTTAGGGCGACAAGAATTATACGCAGAAATTTTAGATGATGTGGAAGGGGCTTTATGGTCACGGCAGATGATAGAAGATTCCCGAGTGACTTCCATGCCGGATTTAAAACGCATCGTTATAGGTGTAGACCCAGCGGTAAGCAGCCATGAGTTCTCAGCAGAAACAGGTATTGTCGCAGTTGGTATAGACGAGAACGGTATCGGATATGTTCTTGATGACAGATCAATTAAAGGGACACCAGTTGAATGGGCGAATGCCGCTATTGCTTTGTTTCACAGGTCACAAGCTGATCGTATTGTTGTAGAAGCCAATCAGGGTGGGGACATGGTGCGCCATACTTTGCGAACCGTTGAGTCCGAAGTCCCTATTAAAACGGTTCACGCTAGCAGAGGGAAAAGAACCAGAGCAGAACCAGTTAGTGCTTTATATGAACAAGGGCGTGTTAAACATGTAGGTGCTTTCCCTGAATTAGAAGATCAGATGTGTTCATGGACTGTTGATAGTGCTTCCCCTGACAGGCTTGATGCTATGGTTTGGGCAGTTACAGAACTCATGATAGGTAGCCAACAAGTCCCAGCGGTAGTACCATTTGGAACAACGCAAGCATCTGCGTGGGAAATCAACTAACATCATAATGGGTACAGGTATGGAAAAACAAGCACGACCAACTTCAACTGATTTTATGGAAATAGGCTCATCAGGTCTTGTCCAATATGGTGGGCAAGTTGATGAAGATTTCTTGCGCCAGTTACAAGGAAGGCGTGGTTACGCCATCTACCGTGAAATGGCTGATAATCACCCAGTCATTGGCGGCATACTTCAAGCTGTAGATATGTTATTCCGATCAGTTGATTGGACAGTTGAACCAAGCGATTCAGATAACCAAGCATCCATTGACCAAGCAGAGTTCGTATCCCAGTGTTTAAATGATATGAGTATCACTTGGAAAGACACGGTAAGCAACATTCTGTCAATGCTGGTTTACGGTTTTAGTTACAATGAAATAGTTTATAAAAGGCGACAAGGGTATGCCAGCGACGGCACCCAAAGCGAGTTCAATGACGGCAAAATAGGTTGGCGAAAATTACCGGCTAGGGCGCAAGACACAATTTATCGTTGGAAGTTTGACCCCACTGGCGGCATAGAAGGAGCCATACAAAATAATCCGATATCTGGTGCTGGTGAAAAGTTTATCCCTATTGAGAAAGCACTTCTATTTCGCACAACAACACGGTTGAATAACCCGAAAGGGAAAAGCATTCTAAGGTCTGCTTACACTTCATGGTATTACCAGAAGAGAATAACCACGATAGAAGCCATCGGTATTGAAAGAGATCTTGCTGGGTTACCAGTAGCTTTTGTGCCACCTCAACTGCTTTCAAACAATGCAACAAGTCAAGAAACAGCGGCGTTAGATGAGATCAAAAGAATAGTGCGCAATATAAGGCGTGACGAACAAGAAGGTCTGGTATTTCCGTTAGCTTACGACCCTGAAACGAAACAGAAAGCCTACGACATCCAACTGCTGACGAGCGGTGGGCGTAGGCAATTTGACACCAATGCAATCATTAACCGATACGACCAGCGCATAGCAATGTCAATACTCGCCGATTTCATTTTGCTTGGGCATGAAAAAATAGGGACACAAGCACTATCAGTTTCTAAAATAGAATTGTTCATGGACACGATTGAGGCTTGGTTGGCTGGTATCGGTGACGTATTCAACCAATTTGCGATCCCACGCCTAATGAGATTAAACGGTATTAGCGAAGAACTATTCCCGAAACTTAACTGGTCTGCACCTCGTGACCCAGATCTTGGCATTTTAGGTGATTACGTTTCCAAGCTAACAGCTACAGGTGCAATGATGACTGACGATGGGTTAAGCGATTACCTAAGAGACTTGGCAGGATTACCGGCAGAAGATTCAGAAACAGTTGATTAATGACAGTGCGTGTTGTGCTGCGAGAGAAACAACGTGGCGATAATCACAGACCAGAGTTTCGCCCAACTAACAGCGACCAATTGGATAAAGTAGAGAAAGAAATTTACCGTACTGTTCTTGACGCTGTTAATGAAATACCCGAAACGCTTTACCGTGAAGTCATATTCGGGAACTTAACAGGACCCCAAGCAACAGAAAATGTTTCTCAACTGTTAGCACCGCAACAAGAGTTAATAGCACTCGCAATCTTTAAAGCGTATTTAGAAGGCGCCATTGACATGTCTCACCGTATCCGTGATTCAGTAAATAGAGAACTAAAACGATTACGTTCCAATCTTCGCCTTGTAGGGCCAGACGACACCACCAAAGCAGTAGATAGGGTGTTGTATACGCCAGCAGGATTTGGGATAGATAGCGCCACGATAAAACCTATTGACGTATTCAACCAGCAACCAGATGACATGAGCGGCAAAGTTTATGCTCGGTTACGAGCCAACGCAATTATTAGCTCCGTTTCTGATGACGTACAAGCAAATATCGCAACGATAATCGCAGATGGGTTTGAAGCATCACAAACTTTTGGGACTGGGCGAACTGCAACTGGTTTAACACCTGAGCAAACGGCTAGAAGATTGTTTGAAATCCTTCGGGATACTTCACCAGTTCCAATAACTGGAGCGGACTACGCCAGTTATGTCGCCCCACATACTAATGGGTTGTTCCCTAAATGGGCTACTGCGGTAGATCGTAGCATGAATGCTTACGCACATAGATTAAGGGAACGTGGTATCTCACCACAAGAAGTGAAAGAACGCACCAGCAGACATGGTGAGCGTTATGGCAATAAACTAAGGCGATCAAGAGCACGCATGATAGCAAGAACAGAAGTTGCGTTTGCTCAAAACATAGCAATGTCTGATATGATTCTTGGCGCTCAAGCCGAAGGGGTATTAACTCAACAAGCACAGAAAGAATGGATAGCTGGCCCTTTTGATGTTTGTAATATATGTCAACCGATGAACGGTAAGAAAGTCCCCACTACTCAACCTTTTGTTTGGCAAGGCGGTTCGGGCAACACCCCACCTGCTCACCCGAACTGCCGTTGTGTAATAGTGCCAGTCCCATTTATGAGTACCGCCCCTAATCGTATCGGCAGCGGAACTATAGACGACCCCAATAGGTATGTTTTTGAATCTGGGTTTGAAGCCATACCAGCCCCAGTTATCAGGTAACCCATCTACGGTTCGGGTTTGGGTCCCAAGGGGATTGGTTTCTAGCCCCTTTGGGTCGGTTGAATCTAACCTGTTGTTCTCTAAACTTGTCACGGAGTTCTTTCTTGGCTTCAGCCCCGAAAGCGGCACTAACTAGTTGTAGATATATTTGGCACCATTGCCAACCATGCCCTTGATGCCATGCTTTGCGAGGTGTCCCATTCTCGTTACGATCAACAACGTGGGCGAGTTCGTGTACCACTATCCATTTCTGTCTCGCCCACTTATCAAGGTACATGGTACCTCCGTTAGCCGAACCACCGTTTGACGATGGCTTAATAATTATCCCATGTAGCTTGCCGTAACTATTCCCAATGACGTGCGGCTTGCCGTATTCAACGTATCGCTGAGGTTTACTTTTCCATCCACGGTGGGTTCGGTTAAACTTTGTATGGGTGGCTGGGTAACGGCGTTCAAAACTTTTCCGAGCCATGAGTTTATCAACGTACACCCAGACTGCTTCTAATTCTTCTAGGTTCTCATCGGCACCGTACTTCGCCCAATCAACTTTACGTTCGGCAGCGTAAGCCTTAGATGCTTGAACATCCGTTTCATGGTTAACCATTACTTTGTTCCTTTCGTTGTTCCTCGTCTAGCTTTGACGAACTCATCTACCTCAACCACGATGCTGTCTCCTAATCTAGGGACTTGTAACTTCACGGTGTTATTGGCGTAGCATTCTATGACCCAACCTTCGTACCTCTTGGTTCCTTTCTTCCGGTCTGGTTGGACGTAGATATTGGTTCCGGCTTGAAGTATCCTTTGACCTTCTCGGCGTATCTCTTTGACTACACCTTCTGTTGCTGGTCTTGGTCTCCTTACGCCAGATCTAATCCGCTGGTTTCGTTCAGTACAGAAATTGCATTGACACCAGCTGATTATGGATCGGCTTGTCATGGTTTTATCCTTTCATTAATTTGTTCCATAGGTCCAGTATACACCATTTCAACACAAAAGTAAAATCGTGTTTACAACGAGTTGCTTGGATTTCTTACTTAACTTCTGACATTAACCAAAAAAGCCGCTACTCTAAAAGTGTCAGAGTCTCCCCAGTGGAGCGAGTGTCCATAGTGACTTGACTCGGTGTCTAGTCACGCCTACACGGAGTCAAATATGCCAAAATATATAGTCACTGGTGGTGAAAGCGGAGAGTCAGCAGTAGAGGTAGCCGGTAAAACATACGAAGTCGGCGACACGGTTGAACTAAAGACAAACGACTGGTTAATAAAATCCGGCTATGTCGCATCCATAACCAAAGATAAAGGAACGAAATAATGCCAACATTTGTACACGGTAAATCAACTGCCGTTTATTTAGACGAGTTTGACCTAACAAGTTATTTCACGGACAGCACAGTCAGTATTGAAAACGAAACGGCTGAAACAACAGCATACGGTGATACTAACAAATCTTATATTCTTGGGTTGCGAAACGGCACCCTATCCTTTAATGGGCTTTGGTCGTCCGGTGCTTCCGGTTCAGATGAAGAACTCCAAGAAATAATTGGGGCGAGTACTGAGCCTTTATTGACAGTTCGTGAAGGTGCGGCTGCTATAGGTAGCAGAGCAACAATCGCTCAAGCTAACGAAACAAGTTACGCAATAACAAATCCAGTAGCAGACGTTGTCGCTATCAGCGCCGACTTTGAATGCTCCACAACCGGCATCACTAATTTAACATTTGCGCTAGCACAAGGAGTTCAACTAACAACCGGAGCCAGTATTGCTCACGGTTCTCTTGGCGCCCTAAGTTCTGTAGACAACGCAGCCTCATCAGCTAATGGTGGCGCAGCTACTCTACACGTTCCCACTAACACCGTTAATGGAAACACAACAATAAAAGTTCAGCACTCGGCAAACGATTCGTCTTGGGCTGACCTTATATCATTCACCGCTGTCGGCTCATCGGCTGTCACTAGTGAAATTAAAGCAGTAACCGGAACAGTGAACCGCTACCTTCGGGTAACGGCTAGCACAGCCGGTTCATCAGGCAGTATTACCTTTATGGTTGCTGCTGCGAGATTCTAGAAAGGAATCAACATGCCAACTTTTGCACATGGAAAGTCAACAGACTTTGCGCTTGATGACACCGGTGGAACCAGCCGGAACGTTTCAAACACTTTGACTGATGTCAGCTTTCCGCAAACAATAGATACAGCCGAAACAACAGCTTTCGGTTCAAGCAATAAGTCATACATCGTAGGTCTTAAAGACACCACTATTTCAGTAAGCGGTCTTTGGGATGCAACAGTAGACGGTTATTATGCAGGAACAGAACCAGCAAGCCGATCATTCATTTACGGCCCAGCAGGTTCAACAGGCGGCAACGTCAAATACACTGGTGAAGCAATACTAACTAATTACAGTACTGCTAATCCTGTCGGCGATGTAGTAACCTATTCTGTAGACCTTCAAGTAACCGGAGCGGTCACTAGAGGCACCTACTAAATTAACAACTAAGGAGAACACATGACCCGACTGGCTGACCGTATACGACAAGCAGATGATCGGATTTCCAACATCATTGATGTAGAAGAATGGGATGTTAAAATTGGCATCCGTTCTATGACGGCAAGACAACGAGCCGAAATGCAACAAAATTGGATAGACGAAGGTGAACAATCTGCAACAAATCTTTACTCAACTGTCTTATTACATTGTTGCTTTGACCCAGACACCGGAGAACAAGTTTTTTCGGTAGACGATTTAGAATGGTTATTGGAAGAAAAATCAGCCCAAGTGGTTGATTCAGTAGCCAAAGAATGTTTGAAAGTTTCTGGTCTGGCAGGTGACAGCATTGACGAGGCGGGAAAAGATTTCTCGGATTCGGAGAAGGAAACCCAGAGTTAAGGTTTTACTTTCATCTGGCTAGAGATCTCGGAATGCCAGTCGGGGAAATGCTCAACAGAATGTCAAGTTATGAGCTGACAGAATGGCGAGCATTCTACCAAATAGAAACAGACGAACGAAACCGAGCAGCTGAGATGGCGAAACAAAAATCCAGAACAGGTAGACGCTAATGGCGGCGATGACAACAGTTGTTAAGGCTTTAATAAAAGCTGATGCTTCACAAATGAAAACCCAATTACAAGGGGCATCTAGAAGTCTTGACGATTTCAGCAAGTCAGCTAAAGAAACTGGCCGTAAATTATCACGCAGATTGACGCTACCTTTAATTGGTGCTGGTGCAGCAGCGATCAAATCGGCAGCAGATTTTGAATCCAGTATGACTAAGATTCAATCATTGGTCGGGTTATCAGCAGATACCGTTCAAGGGTTCACCGAAGATGTTCGTAGGTTATCTGGTGAAACAGCGCAAGCACCTAAAGATTTAGCAGACGCAATGTTCTTCATTACCTCCGCCGGTTTACGAGGTGCAGCAGCTACAGAAACTTTAGAAGCAGCCGCTAAAGCTGCAGCAGTTGGCTTAGGTGAAACGGCAACGATTGCTGATTTAGCCACTTCAGCATTGAACGCCTACGGCGAGGCGAACCTTTCCGCTACTAGCGCCACTGATGTCATGGTTGCAGCTGTTAGAGAGGGTAAATTAGAAGCCTCAGAGCTGGCTAGCTCAATGGGTCGTGTTCTACCTTTAGCCTCAGCAATGGGGGTAGAGTTTAACGAAGTCGGTGCAGCGTTCGCTGCGTTATCAAGAACTGGTACAAATGCTTCTGAAGCAGCGACACAAGTCAGAGGGATTCTTTCTTCGTTACTACGACCAACGAAACAAGCAAGAGATGCTTTATCCGGTATGGGTTTATCTGCTGAGAACTTACGAGAACAGTTACGGCAAAAAGGTTTACTCGCAACATTAAAAACGTTAGCCAAAGAATTTAAAGGCAACGAAGCAGCAGCAGCGTCAGTGTTTGGAAACATTCGTGCGCTGTCAGGTGTCTTGGACTTAATGGGTGCAAACGTAGCAACTACCGAAAAGATTTTTGCTAATATGACGGACACAACTGGGGCGTTAAGTGACGCTTTTGAGGCACAGTCAGATA
>TARA_R110002012_G_scaffold110498_2_pt1 | contig 11120 bp, 13 predicted proteins | sample TARA_R110002012 | Tara Oceans TARA_R110002012 (sample SAMEA4396515) | marine metagenome | biome: Westerlies Biome; feature: [DCM] deep chlorophyll maximum layer (ENVO:01000326); material: water (ENVO:00002006), including particulate matter (ENVO:01000060) such as... | depth 40 m
CTGATGGATAACTTGCATAAGCAGGGTCACAGCATTCGAAGGATTAACAGTCATCAAGTTAAGCATCTGGATTTGCTATACAATAAGAACATTATTGTTTCAAATTTTATAAATCTTTCAGAAGAAAACAAGAAAGGTCTACAAAGTAGAGACTATATTATTTACGAACATGATCATAAGTATCTGCCCAACAGGAACCCCAACGTCTACCCAAACTACCAGGCCCCTAAGGAGCACATTATCAATAGAGAATTCTATGCAAATGCGAAAGCTGTGCTGTGCCAGAGCAATTTTCATGTTGAGATAGTTAGAAAAAATTTAGAATTGGATAACATCGTAAGTTTGGGCGGCAATTTGTGGTCCGAAGAACACTTTTCTTTGTTGGAAGAACTTAGCAAGCAGCCTAAGGCCGATACCTGTGCAATTATGAATTCCCCCGTGCCACACAAAAACACTCAAGAGGCGGTACAATATTGCAACGCCCTCGGGCTAGGCTATGTGCTTGTCCCGCCCTCAGACACCCCTACATTCTTGCGCGATTTAGGCAGCCACTCTACTTTGGTCTTCTTCCCTAAAACGCCTGAGACGCTCTCTAGAATCGTCGTGGAGGCTAGGATGATGGGCATGAAGACAAAGACTACCAATAACATTGGAGCTATTCATGAAGAGTGGTTTTCAAAAAAAGGTCTTGACTTAATTGAGTTTATGCGTTATAGGCAAAAAGAAATAGTAAATATTGTTCTGGAAAGTCTTGATGTCTAATCATTTCAAAATTATAGTGCCCTTCTACAATGTAGAAGAGTGGGTAAAAGTTTGTATCCGTAGTGTTAAGTTACAGAGCTATAAAAATTTCCAATGTGTTCTGGTTGATGATATTTCTACTGACAGAAGCGCTGAGATAGCCGAACAAGAGATCGCAGGCGACGATAGATTTGTATTGGTACGCAATACGGAAAAAGCTTATGCTTTAAAAAACATATACGATGCGATAAATCTGTCAGAACCCTACGAAGAAGACATAATTGTTACTCTAGATGGTGACGACTGGTTAGCTAACAAGGATGTACTAGATAAACTCAACGCTGTATACGCGCAGAGTGATTGCTGGCTTACATACGGAAGCTACGCAGAATATCCTAGTGGGTCCCGAGGAAAGTTTGCCAAGCAAATTCCCAGGCATGTCATACAAAACAACCTTTATAGAGAGAATGAATGGTGTTCATCGCATTTAAGAACATTTAAACACCATTTGTGGTCTGGAATAAAGAAAGAAGACTTATTGGATAGTAACGGGGACTTCTACAGAATGGCATGGGATCTTGCTTTTATGTTCCCAATGTTGGAGATGGCTGGAGATAAGTCCAAATATATAAATGATATACTGTATGTCTATAATCTCGGAAACCCGTTAAACGATCATAAGGTGGACGGGAAGTTACAACAAAGCCTAGAGTTTGACATAAGGAACAAAGAAAAATATAGTAAGATTGGTGTAGACCCAACTACTCTTTTAACGCCATTTAGGTTCGATATAGCAGCTAAAACAGCATACGCCAAGTCTTTATTAAGGTGTGATAAATCATCCTTTGCAGAAAGGATGTACCTAGAGCACCTAAAGGTTTGGAACAATTTTTGTGAACAAGAGCCTCCCAAAGAGGGGCAACAATCATTTTTAAATTCTTTTCACAAAACTCTCACCTCTATTAAAGACAACGGGTTTAATAAGAAAGGAGCAATTCCTGTTTTTAATGGAAGCCCTCTAAACGGGGCGCATAGGGCAGCGTCTTGCATTGCGCTGCACAAGGCACCTATAGTTAGGGCGGCGAACCTCTCGGAGGGGCAATATCATTGTAATTATGAGTATCTTAGGGATAAGAGGGATTTTGTTAGTGAAGGTTTACAGGCAGTTTATTTGGACGAGATGGCTTTAGAATATTGTCGAAATAAAAAGAATGTATTCGCCATAACACTTTTTCCCTCACATAATGTTCCCGTAGAACAAGTAGTAGCTGATATTAAGAGAAAGTATAATATAGTATATTCCAAACAAGTCACATTGAGCGAGAATGGAAAGAAAAATTATATTCATAACTTGTATTACGGTGAACCGTGGGTCGGTAGTAAAGAGTCTGGGTATCCAGGAGTGCTGGAGAAATCATCATACTGTTTTTCAAAAGGCGATAAAATCACTGTCTTATTGATAGAAGAAAATGATGTGCAAAATCTAATAAAATTAAAAGAAAATTTACGAGATGTTTGTGGCGTAGGAAAACATTCGATTCACATCAACGATACACAACAAGAGACTTGGAGAATAGCTAGCTCTGTGTTTAACAAAAATAGCGTTCACCTGTTGAACAATAGGACAAACGGCCATACACCAAAGTTTGAGATTTTTTTAAATCAGTATCAAAGAGTTGTGCAATGTATGGAGGACAAACACGACTATTGCGTGGATTCTAGCGCTGTCTTATCAGCGTATGGCCTTAGGGATTGTCGAGATTTAGACTTTTTACACTTAAGGGACGTTTCTCCCCTCTCTAAGGATATAGAATGTCACAATGGATGGGTACATCACTATACAATAGAAAAAGACGAGATTATTTACAACCCAGGATACCACTTCTACCTGTATGGCGTTAAGTTTGCTAGTTTAGAAGCGGTTAAAAATATGAAACTAAAACGAAATGAAGACAAAGATCGTGTTGATATTCGATTAATAGAAAGTATATGAAAAAAGAATTAAATATGTACGTGCCTGTGCGTGACGAAACAAGTTTTATGATAGGAGATATAACAATATGACTAAAGTAATGTTTTTGAACAATTGGGGAGAAAGCCCAGAAACTTTGCTGAAAAGGTACTCCGCGCAAACACCTGGGAATAGAGGTGTGTGGGGGTCTATTGAGGGCACCACTTCTTTCGAAGAGGCAGATTTCTATATTGTAATGGATGGCATGCCACACCAGTTAATAGACACTATTGATTGGTCTAGGGTGATATACTTCCAGAGGGAACCAGCATCGATTAGGCCATATTTTATGCAGCACGAGTTCCCAGAAAACATATTTTTTAAAGGCACGTATGAAAGTTTCTATGATGTTGGAATTTGGTGGATAAATCTTGATTTTGATGAGCTTGTAAAATTAGAATATCCTACAAAAACAAAAAAAATTAGCTCTATTACGAGCGGCAAGACGGGAATGAAAGAATATAATAATAGAATTAATTTCTTAAACCACTTCTCTAGACGTTATGACGACATTGACATTTATGGTAGAGGGACAGGTGCGTTTTTGGGCGACCGATGGAAAGGAGAATTAAATTATAATGGTAACTGTAAGTTGAAGGGGCTTATTGATTACGAGTACAGCATAGTGCTCGAAAACACTATGCTAAAAAACTCTTGGACGGAGAAGATAGCCGATTCTTACTTATGCTGGGCTCTACCAATATACTCAGGTGATAGTAATATTAATAGATATTTTCCTGAAGATTCTTATTACAATCTAGATATTGAGAATTGCGATACCCAAGACATAGTAAATTTCATTCAAGAGCCTCCCAGCAACACACAAATCAATGCGCTACAGGAGGCTAGAAATTCACTTCTTTTTAAATGGAATATATGGCCATCAATAGAGAGAGTTATAAATAACGATAAGCTTCGTTGAAGCTCTGTAAGGAATGTTAAAATGGAAAAAATATATTCAAAGATTCAGCCAGAGAAATTATTGCATATTGTAAAGAGGGCGTCACAAACTTTAGGTAGAACTGATATTGTGCCACCTAACAATTTTATACAATGCTCGCTTTTAGTGATGGAGGAATCAAAAACTTTCCGCCCACACAGACACATCACAAAAGAAAGGCACTATACGGAGCAGATTGCTCAAGAATCGTGGGTTGTTATAAGGGGTAGGGTGAAGTGTTTGTTTTATGACATTGATAATACACTGATAGCATCACCTACTTTAGAAGCAGGGGACGCTAGTTTTACTCTTTACGGCGGTCACACATATGAGATTCTTGAAGAAGGCACAATGGTATACGAGTATAAGACAGGGCCGTATGAAGGCCAAGCTTTAGATAAAGAGTTTTTGTGAAAAGGGGGCGATATGAGTTTTGAGGCTGTCCAGCAATTTGAAGATAAAATAGCAGGTTATTTTGGCTCAAAGTATGCAGTAGCGGTTGATTCGTGTACTCATGGTTTAGAATTGTGTTTAAGATATAAAAAAGTAGACAAATTAGTTGTGCCCAAGAGGACGTACATATCAGTGCCGTTTCTTGCTAATAAGCTTGGGATCCCACTAGAGTGGAAAGACGAAAGTTGGAATAATTTTTATGAGTTGGGTGACACAAAAATATTTGACGCCGCCGTGTTATGGGGTTATAATACTTATAAGGCTGGAACTATGATGTGTATTAGTTTTCAATATAGGAAGCACCTTAGCCTTGGGCGAGGCGGTATGATATTGTTAGATGATGAAAATTGTGCTAAGAAGTTAAAGAAGATGTCCTACGATGGAAGGGTCCCTAATATTCCTTGGAGAGAACAAAATATTAATTCTTTTGGATATCACTATTATATGACCCCAGAGACTGCAAAGCTTGGTTTGCAAAAACTTCCTCAAGCGATTGAAGACAAACCAAAAAAGTGGCTGGTAACAGATTGGCCCGACTTAACAGAAATGGAGATTTTTAATGACTAAGAGAGCACTAATCACAGGTATATCCGGACAAGACGGGAGCTATCTGACAGAATACCTCCTCTTACAAGGCTATGAAGTGCATGGTATAGTTAGAAGGCACTCGGTCGCTGAAAACCAAAATTCAAGGCTGCACCACTTAAATGGTTCTGTAAAAACTTATTATGGAGATTTGTTAGATTATCCATCTTTGGTAAGAATCGTTTCCGAGATACAACCAGATGAAATTTATAATTTAGCAGCGATGAGCCATGTTAGGATTAGCTTCGACATGCCTTCATACACCATACAGACTAATGCCCTTGGCGTCCTAAACCTTTTAGAAGTTTACCGAACAGTGTGTCCACAAGCTAAATTTTATCAGGCTAGTTCATCTGAAATGTTTGGAAATTCAGTAGATTCCGATGGGGTCCAACGATTAACGACTCCTATGAACCCAGTTAGTCCATATGGCTGTGCTAAAGTTATGGGGTACAATTTAGTTAGGCATTACCGTCATGCGTACAAACTGCATGCTTGTAATGGTATATTGTTTAACCATGAGTCGCCCAGAAGGGGATCTAATTTTGTTACGAACAAGGTTGTGAAGGGGGCTGTGTCTATCAAAAAAGGTCTACAAGACAGGCTAGAGTTAGGAAATATGGATTCTTCTAGAGACTGGGGGCATTCCAAGGATTATGTGAGAGCAATGCATATGATTCTCAATCACCACGAACCGGATGAGTTTATTGTCGCAACTGGTGAGACCCACACAGTTAGGGATTTGTGCAAGATAGTCTTTGATAAACTGGGGATGGATTACCGAGATTACGTTATTCAGAACCCCAAGTATATGCGACCAGAAGAGTTAAAATATTTAAGGGGAGACGCATCAAAATCAAAAGAAATATTAGGATGGGAGCCAGAGTATACTTTTGAGAGAATGTTGGAGGAAATGATAGACCGCTGGGTGGATGAACTATGAAAATTCTTGTTACAGGCCACAAGGGCTACATTGGGAGCCATCTATATCGGGCGCTAGACGATGGCACTAACGTTGCTCACGGCATAGACTTAAAAGAAGGCCAGGACATCATACACAACTTACCAGACTCTTCATATGACGTAGTATTTCACATGGCAGCACTACCTAGAGTAGGCTTCTCAGTAGAGAATCCATCGTACACATTCCGACATAATGTGTACGCCACTTCGGTGCTTCTTGAGTGGGCTAAAAACCATAATGTCAAGCGTGTAATCTTTTCTTCCTCGTCGGCAGTCTATGGAGATAATGGGGACGGGCCAGCTTCACCTTACGGCTTGCATAAATTACTGGCTGAGAAAGAGTGCAAACTGTATTCAAAAATATATGGTCTCGACACCGTGTGTCTTCGTTATTTTAACGTTTACTCGGAAGACCAAGAATATGGCGGCGCTTATTCAACTGTAATAAGCGCTTGGCTTGAAATGGTAAGAAGCGGGCAGTCGTTAAGGCTAGACGGCGATGGGACACAATCTAGAGATTTTATCCATGTCAATGATATCGTGTCTGCTAACATTTTTTGTATGGAGCATGAGGCAAATCTTAAGGGCAAAAGTTATGATGTGGGCACCGGGCAAGTGTTTTCGTTGAATGAGATTAGACGCCTAATCTTATCGCAGAGAGATGTTAAGTTTATAAATGGAGACAAACGTCAGGGAGATGTAAAACATACTGCCATGACTGATGATAGGCTAGCCCATCTTGGATGGGAGCCTAAATGTAATTTCAGAGATGATATAATATCTTATTTTAAGGAGAAAAACAATGAGTGAAGAAAAGAGTATGCACCTTAGTGATCAAGCTATGGGTGCCTTAATGATGGCCTTGCAGAAGTCCTTGTTGGAGCAGTCCGACATTGTGCCGGTGCTTAAGGGGTTTAAACTTAGGCTTAGCGATAACGGCCTTATGGTTATGAACCCCCCGACAGTCAAAATTGATGATAGCGGCCCACAAGAATACTAAGGAAAAAAGAATGCCGAAGTATAATTATAGATGTTCAGGGTGTGGTGGTGAATTTGAGATACGTCATTCTATGACCGAAGTCATAGGGACGTGCATTTTGTGTGATGATGGAATTGTTAAAAGAATTCCATCATTATCTTTTTCTGTTTCCAAGTCCACAGGTGCCGGATCTCTTGTAAAAGATTTCATAGCAGACGCCAAAAGAGATGTGGAAGCCGAGAAACAAAGATTAAAAGAGGAATACAATGATTGAAGTTTTTTTAGTATCGTCAGTTTTGCTAAACATTTTTTTTGTTTGGTACACGAGGAACACATTAAAGAATCTACTGTACTTATCTGAAAATCTCGGCTCTTTATACGAGGTTATTTCCTCTTTTAGCGAGCACTTAAAAGAAGTGTATGAACTAGAGAGATTCTACGGCGACCCTACGCTGACTTATCTCTTGGAGCACTCTAATGCTGTAAGAGGAGAGCTAGATAAATATGAAGAAGTTTTTCTTCTCTCAGAACCACCCAAAGAAGATTACGATCAACAGGAGGTGGAAGTAGATGGCGAGGAAAAGGCGTAAGCGCACAAAAAGACTGTATTTTACACAGGAGCATGAAGATGCAATAATAGCATACAACAATACTACAGACCCTAGAGAGAGGACTTTACTGTATGGCAAGTATATACAGCCAGCTTTTAGTGAGATGGTCGATAAAATTGTTTTTACTTACAAGTTCACAACTCTGCCGAACATAGAAGATTTAAGAGATGAATGTAAGATATATTTAACGACTATTCTTAACAAATACAATCCCGACAAGGGCTCGAAAGCATTTTCATACTTTAGCGTAATAACAAAGAATTGGTTTATCCACAAGGTTAAAAAAACTAATCAACAAAATAAAAGAGAGATGGATATAGAAGATCTAAATGTTGATCACCAATTACGATATGCCTCAGTAAAGATAAAATACGAGGAAGAGCGAGAAGAGGAAGAGTTTTGGAATCTCTTGTGGGAAGAAATAGAAGGCTGGGAAAAGCTAAAACTCAAAGCAAATGAGGAAAAGGTTCTCCAAGCTGTAAAGATTTTGCTTGAAGATCGAAATAATCCTAATTTAATTTTTAATAAGAAGGCTATTTATTTATACATTCGAGAGATTACGGGACTAAACACTAAACAAGTTGTCAATAACTTAAATAAATTAAGATCCAAGTACAGGGCGTTTAGACATCGTTGGGACGAGGGGCAATTTTGAAAAAGCTAGATCACTATTTAGAACAAGCAATTAGCAATATAGACAATGACAGAAAAATCACTAGAGAGCTTCTTGACGATGTTGTTCGGTATATGAGCAAAGATGAAACTAGGCACCGCGAGGTGGGCCTCACGGCTTCCAAATATGTTGAAACTTTGCAACGTTCTAACGAGCAGTTGGTTAAGGTTGCAGCCCTGATACAAAAGAATCAAAATAAAGAAACTGGCCTGAGTGCCCAAGACAAGGAAGAATTGTTTGGCCTTATCCAGGAGGGCACTAATGAGTAGCTTGGAGGAATTGCTGTTAAAGGATGGGCTACAAGACCTTAACAGTGACAAAATATCAAGGTTTGGCTTAAGGAAGAATAAGTTTACCGAAGGTTCATATGAGTCTGTCGCAGCAGCTATAGGCAAGGTTTACTCTGATGCTGTGACAGATGATAACGAGTCGGAATACCAAGCTAGGTGCTTGGCCGCTGCTTCGGACCCCACTGGTGTGATTCCTGGTGAAGTTAACAACGAGGGCGATAATTCTAACTTCTTGGTTAAAGTGGTAGCTAGAATACCCAAGCTACATGCCGCTATCCCAAAACCAGAGGGTGAATTTTGTGAGCTACAAAGAAATTTAGCTATTATGATGCACCCCGTGTTCTATGCAGTACAGAGCGACAGTTCTATACCTCAGCCAGGCAACTTAATCAAAGTTCGCTTTTTTACAGATGGGCAAGGCCAGTACGGCGAGTATTTGGGCATTATCGATCCAAATCAGATAGCGGCTACGACCAACCCAGTTTCTGCTCAAAAGGTCATGAACGACCCAGACAAGCCCAATGAATCCGTAGGAGGCAGCTAATGGCCAAGAATAAAGCAAGAAGTTTTAAAGGATTCCCGGCTGCAAAAAGAAAGCAGCTAGAGCAGCAAGACGAAGAAATACTAGAAAGAGCGCGTACTGAACAAATTCTTTTGCCGGGCCAGGGCGGTACTGAGCTAGAAGAACCTATGGTCAAATATGAGCCTACGGAAGTAGAAGTTGTGTTGCCAAGGAAAGCGACTCATTGGGGTCGCCACCGAATAGTGTTTGGCCGTGACAGGCACACCCGAGAAGGTCTTAGTGGCTATGGGGGCCGTGGCTGTACTGCTGCCGGATCTATCGACATAGTGGTGGGAAGCGGAGGCCCAGAGCCAGAACATGGGCTAGCAGTGGGGCCTAACTTTTTTACGGATGCTGCCAGGATCTATCTGACACAAAGAGGTGATATAGACGCATATTTTGATCTTCCAGCTGATATTCCAAACGCAATACAACCAGCAGAGAATAGATCGGCTATTGCTGCTAAGGCAGATGGAATTCGAATCATAGGCAGAGAAGGCGTTAGAATATATACTAACCCAAGGACTAAAAATTCTGGCAAACAAAAAGAAACGAATGCTGTTGGCGGAGACATACAGAGTAAAAGCGGCATACATTTAATAGCCAACATGGAATCCGGCCCAGTTGAGCAAGCTGGGTTTGCTACAACTTCAGGGATGCCAGCAGGGCAACTCTCAAAGTATAATAAAATCCAACCACTAGTGAAGGGGGACTTTTTAATTGGGTTCCTGACTGAGCTTATGGAGGACATAGAGGCACTATCTAATGCTCTTACTGCTTTCGCACAATATCAATTAGAATTTAATACTCGTATTGGGGCACATACGCATACCGTGGCAGGGCCAGTACCCGGTGTGGCAATACCCGACATTAGCTCGTTGCTGCCAGCAACGATAAAAGTGATACAAGGTCAACTTAAAGACACTATTATTAAGGGTGCCCTAAATCACGCTAATATGAAAATAGTCACTAACTATAACTGGCTAAAACCAACCAGCCCTATTTTTATTCTTTCAAAATATAATAAAACAAATTAAGGAGCCTCTAGATGGCAACGTGCCCCCCAGTACCAGTATATGATGACGATCCATTTGTCTATTACGCTAAAAGATTAATAAGTTCGTTTAAGTCAGCTTACGGCGTTAGTACGGTTAGAAAAGGGGGGATTAACCCTTTCCAAGACGGGGTGTCGTTTGCTGACCCAAGTTATGATGGTGCGAGATCTTGGCACAATACCATGGATGATTGGGGTCACTACCTTAGGGTTGTAGACCCAAGTATTGGCGCTTATATAAGTGGCAGACCAGACGTAGAAGAAAATGTAATAATTCGAGACAATATAGTGGATTGGGACACTGCTTTGCCCTTCTACATCAAGGGGCCTCGCTGGGAAGCCTTTGACGACTATCAGACGGAGCACTGGAAAGCCTCCGACCAATCGTTTGCCAAGCCCGTCGAGGGAGACACTGGCTGGTTTGACATGGCGGGTACTCTTGTGGTTCACCCGATGTTGAGGACTAGGTTTGGCTTCTATGCAGCAGAGAGCGCGATTGGCACCTCCAGAGACTGCCTGTGGGAGGACTGGTTCGAACCCACTAGGGAAACACGAGATGTTTTTCCATTCCCAGAATATCCGGGTGCCTTCGGGGTTCCGATTGTTGCACAAGATGATAACGATATGAGGCCGATCTTACAGTTTAGCTTCTTGCTGGAAGTCTTAGATGCATTTTTATATATAAATGATGACAAGGGGGGCAACTTTTTAAAGCCTGACATGGAGCCCTTTACTTGGTGCCAGATGTTTTGGACTGGCTATGAGCACCGAGATATAGTAACGAGAACCCATCTTGGGCAAGGAACAACCGGAGCTAATCATGGCCCTGCCTGGAACGGGCAACTGGACCCCCCGGATTCAGGCGCTAAAATAGTTTATTTTCCCAAGAACGGAGTTCATGGGCAAACAGCGGTTGCATCGGTCGGTAGTCTGTCAGCGTATGGGCCCGATTCTTCGAAGAATCGGGCCCCAGGAGGCATACATAGTTGGGCGCAGGCGGGCTACGAACCACTTGGCCATTCGGTAAGAATAGTGAATGCCGATTACAGGGCTTTTGTATTTTGGCTCCAAAAGGCCTTGGAAATACTGGATGAGGCAGACATAGGTCCAGTATCTATAGGCCCTGGGTTTAATCCGGGAGATATTGATGGCGTACCGGGTGACCTGTTGAGTAGTGTATACGATTGGGCAGGACTGAAGGATGTTAGTGTTGATTCCTGCTCAATAACTGGGCCTCCTTACGGCGGCCTTATAGAAA
>TARA_R110002012_G_scaffold23910_3_pt1 | contig 11120 bp, 20 predicted proteins | sample TARA_R110002012 | Tara Oceans TARA_R110002012 (sample SAMEA4396515) | marine metagenome | biome: Westerlies Biome; feature: [DCM] deep chlorophyll maximum layer (ENVO:01000326); material: water (ENVO:00002006), including particulate matter (ENVO:01000060) such as... | depth 40 m
CTGTCAGCACTTCCGCTGGCGGAGGACACAACGATGACTCACGAAGAGAAGCGCCGATGCTTAGAGCTAGCCGAGCAGGTGGCGGGCTTCGATCCGTATCTAGGCTACCGGCTCGCCTGCAAGGCAGAAGCCACAGAGAACGAGGCGCGGGCCATCCTGACGCCTATCGCGTTTCACCTGCTAGAGCGAGAAGGCCGGGACGGGATCTGCCTGTGCGGTGAAGAGGTCACGGCGGGCAGTCCTTGGAAGGCGGAACGATGAAGTTTGAAGACGCGCCACGAGTCATAGAGATCCCAGCAGATCCAAACTCATACAACCAAGACCCGAGCTATTCAATCACCGAGGGCGGCGACTTCTGGCGAGCGTCTAACGGTCGGCGGCTAGGACACAAGAAGCGCGAGCAGGCGCAAGAGGCTATTCTCAAGGGCTTGCTTGGGCGGTCAGAGAAAAAGGCTCGGAGGATCGCCAACTTTCGCGCCCTTCTAGCCAGAGCGTACAAGGCCAGCAAGTGAAGCGACCCTCACGATCTAGGATCCGCGCTTGCCTTGGCGAGTACGCTGTGCAGCCTATGCGCCAGCCCACCGGGCTTGAGCCTATGCCGCTTTGTGACTTCTGCCACGCTGAGGCCCTGCACCGGATAGCCGAGCACGGTCCTGGCACCTACACCCTGCGCTGCGGCGAGTGCCACGCGCATCACCTGATAACAACCGCCAAGGAGGACACCTAATGGCAACCAAGAAGCACGAAAACCTAGCAGAGGCGTTAGCGGCAGCCCAGGCCGAGATGCCTATGCCCAAGCGCAATTGCTACAACCCTCACCACAAATATCACTACGCAGACCTCACCGCCTGCATTCAAGCCATTGTGCCAACGCTCTCAAAGCACGGGATCGCTGTTATACAAGAGGTGGTGGGTGATCAAGGATCGGTCACTGTCTCTACCCGGTTGCTCTTTGGCCCAGAAATCATGGACTGCGGCAGCCTGTCGCAAAGCTATCAGGGCGGCCGAAACGCAAGTCAGGCCATGGGCTCAGCGATCACGTATGCGCGTCGTTTTACTTTGTGTTCTGCTGTCGCGGTGGCTCCTGATGAGGACCTGGGCGAGGGTGGGCGAGACGACGACGGAGAGGCCCTTAGCGGCGTCAAGCCAGAGTCGCGCAAGGCGAGGCAGCCAAGGCCCACCAAGGCACAGAGCACCGCTCAGCAGCAATTAGCCAAGGTCAAGCAGATACTTCACCACGAGGTCGGATGCGCTGGCAAGGAGGACGCAGACGAGGTGATCCGCTGGGTGACTGGCGGGTGCTGGTCGCTTGAGACGATGAGTCAAGACCCTGGTGACGTGCTTGGCGCTCTTCAAGAGAAGAACGAGAGCGGCACCCCTTACACATATATGAGAGACGCGGTTGCCAATGACGCGCGCAAGGAGGCGAAGCAATGAAGATCAACACCGTTATATTTACCGGGCACCTGGGCCGAGATCCTGAAGAGGTCCAGACCGCCTCACGCACACTTACCAAGGGCCGGTTGGCTGTCGGTCAGGGCAGAGACAAGCCCACGATCTGGCTTGATCTAGCCTGCTGGAGTAAGTACGCAGCGCAGGATCTATTGAAGGCCCGCAAGGGTGATTGCGTGACCGTCTCCGGGCGGCTCACGCTGCGAGAGTGGACGGACAAGGACGCGAACAAGCGTCAAGACCTGGGCATATCCTGTGAGACTGTAGAGGTTCACGCAGGGCCAGACGCGCACGACATCGGAGCCAGCGCGCGGCCCATACCATCGGCACCAACTGGCGGCATCGGCACGCTAGACCCTGACAACGACATTCCATTTTAAGAGGACACCATGACCGATTTAACATCTTACGATCTGATGAACGCAGCCGCCCGCGTGGCTGTGCTGATGGACGAGGCCGCAGCCGCAGCCGCTGAGCTAGACACCGAAAGAGTTGAGGCACTAGACGCCGAAGCTATAAGCCTGCTTGATGCGCTAGCGGATGCGCTGCCTGAGAAGCTCGACAAACTGCGAGCGGTAAACGTGCGCCTTACCGCCGAGGCTAAGATGCTACGCGAAGAAGAGAAGGCGCTGGCTGCACGTCGCAAGGCTAGAGAGGCGGGCGCGGCGCGGTGCAAAGAGTTGATCGGTGGGCTGCTTGAGGCCAACCGGGAGACGGGCGCAGATCCCAAGGTCCAGACGGACGGTCACAGCTACTGGCTGCAATCCACAGCCAGTATCAAAGGCCCAGAGAGCGCCGAGGCGTGGCCCGAGCGGTGGCAGTCGGTCAAGGTGTCGCCTGACAAGCGCGCAGCCCTGAAGGCGCTCAAAGGTGGCGAGAGCGTTGACGGCTTCGAGCTTGTAACCACAGAAGGCGCGCGTTGGCGATGACTGAGATCGAGGGGCTAGAGTGTTGGACGTGTACGATCTACGGCGATCCTGTTGCCAAGGGTCGGCCCAGGTTCGCGCGGCGCGGCAAGGGCGTGATCAGCTACACGCCAGCCAAGACGCAAGTCTTTGAGGCAGAGGCGGCGGCGCTCTTTGTCGAGTCCTGGGGCGACCGTCCACCGCTGAGCCAGCCCTGTGAACTAACTGTGGTGAGCATCTTCAAGAGGCCCGAGCGGCTGAAGTGCAAGCACAAGCGGCCCTGCGAGTGCAACCCGCGCAGACTGGCGCACGTTTCGCGGCCCGATCTAGACAACTGCCTAAAAGCCTGCTCAGACGCCCTGCAACGCTTCACGCCAGACGGGCGGGCGGTGCTGGCTGATGACTCGCTGATCTGCTCCGCTCATGCCGTCAAGGTGTACGCAGCCGACGATCCCAAAGACGTACCACGCACCGAGATCCGACTGTGCTGGGGCCCCGCTGTCGAGGCGATGCGGTGAGGGCCTTTACCACCATGCAGCCAGCCGCCGACTATGCGAACGAAGCAGCAGAGGGCCGCTGCGATTGGTGCGGGCAGGACATTGGGCGCAATGTCGCGGTGCCCTGTGAGCTTCGCTGTCAACTCGATCCGCCTGAGTTGCAAGTAACTGTGATCTGCGAAGACTGCGCGGTGAGAGTCCAGCGGGTGATCGATCAATGCCGGGGCTTTGATGCTCTAGGAGCGCAGCCGAAGCGAGATGAGTGGATCTGCCCTGGCTGCGGCGCGCGCAATGATGCTACATGCTGGGAGTGCGGGCAGTGAGCCCGATGCGCGTGACGTGGCGCGGCCATGAGTACGCCTCGATCGGCTGGGCTCTTGGTGATGTGCTGCTAGCCTTCCCGCTGGCAAGCGATCAGCAGGTCGCAGAATGGCTGGACACTACCCCGCAGACGATCTGCAATTGGCGACACAGGGCCGGAATAAAAGAGTACCGCATGAGAGATCCTCGCAACCCGTACAAGTTGCGCGCCCGTCTGGCGCGGTGCATCCATTGCGTGAGGGTCTGGAGACTCAAGCCAGCGCAGCGGCGGCGCAAGTGCCCACAGTGTGACCGGGTGATCGAGTTAAGCGCCATTGAGGTGAGAGAGGTGAAGCGGTGAGCGCAACTGGCCGATCAAGCGTTCGCGTTGACGGTGACTTTTACAGAACGCCCGCTTGGGTAGTCCGTGCGCTGCTGGAGTCTGAACCGCTGCATGGGCCGATTCTTGAACCGTCCTGCGGCGACGGTGCGATCTTGGGCGAGCTAGCAGAGAGGCACTATGAGCCGCTGGTAGGCGTGGAGTTAGACCCTGATCGCTTCCGGGCGGCGCAGGATCAAGAGGATCCTGATCGGCGCTGTGCAGTGTACTGCGGCGACTATCTACAGCCAGACAAGCACTTGCGGCAGACCCTCGGCAGGTGGCGCTTTGCCAGCATCGTCACCAATCCACCATATAAACAAGCGGCGCAGTTCGTCCGGTCGTCTCTGGCGCGGGTGCAGCCGGGCGGGCGGGTGTGCATGCTGCTTCGGCTCAACTTCCTGGGCTCATCTCGGAAGCGCCTCGATGTGGTTGGCCCAGGCTCAGGGCTGGCGCGAGTGATCGTGCTGGCGAAGCGTCCCAGTTTTACAGGCAAAGGAACAGACGCCTGCGAATATGCTTGGCTCATATGGGTGCGAGGCTTTACGGGTGAAGCGCGTCTGTCTGTCTATGCCGGTCCTGTGTTACCCTAGCCACCTCTCAACTCCCCGGCGCGAGCCTCAACCTCCGCGCCACTCTGCAACGCCTCGCCAGTCCTCCGGTGAGGCGTTGCTATATGGGGCAATGCTCTGCTGTAATAAATAATCGTGCTTTCGTGCTTGCACTTTAAAGTGTGCATGATTACTCTGTGGTTACTGGCTGCACGGAGCAGCCAAGGAGGATGAGACAATGAGCAGCCTTATTACATCGACTGAGTTGAAAAAGATTGAAAAGCAGGCGCGAGCCAAGGCGCGGGCCGAAGCAGAACAGCAGTTGAGAGCGATCCGCAACGGCGAGTATCACTGGCACGACTCTGGCGCGCCCTACCGAATCCGCATTAATGTAACCCTGTGCGGGTGGGGCGAAGAGGACAGCTACACCTACCAGTGCGGGCTTGACGAGCAAGGCGGCGATGAGTCACCCACCATCAAGATGTTGCTCGACCTCAGCACACCGGACGGTCCTTACCAGCCCACCAACGTCTCGCTCTCTACCTACTGGTATCTAGAAACGCGAGAAGATCGCCCGCACCAGCGGTCGCGCTGGAAGACCGTCAACGAACAGGGGCGTTGCTGGCGCATTGCTAACGTGACCGTCTGGGAAGCCTAGAGGGCGTAGATCTACAACTAACCACCCACGCCAGCCGGGGCATCGTACCGGCGCAGGAGGATGAGAACATGAGCAGCCTTATTACATCGACTGAATTAAAAAAGATCGAAAAGCAGGCGCGAGCCAAGGCCCGGGCCGAGGCAGAGCGGGAATTGAGAGAGATTCGCAACGGTGAGCATGGTCGGCTTCAAGCTGCCGCAGGACATCGCATCTACATCAATGTGACCCTGTGTCCATGGGGCGAGGTGAATAGTGACACCTATCAGTGGGGTCTTGATATTCAAGGAACGAGAGAGATCCGCCCAAGCATAAAAAACATACGCAAGTTTAGTGAGCCAGATTCAGGGGACACCACGAGCCTCACGCTTTGCACTCACTGGTTTATCGAGCCCACCAACGGGCAGCGCTTTGACTCAGGGACACCTACTCCTCATCGCATTGCTCACGTGACCGTTTGGGAGCGCGAGCGGGCATAGATCTACAACTAACCACCCACAGCCAGCCGGGGCATCGTACCGGCGCAAGGAGACACCATGAGCAAAGGCAAAGCAGGAAGGCCACCGGCAGCACCGGGCGACCTGAGAACCAACAGAGGCTTTAAGGCGTCTGATAACGAGTGGCAGATCTGGAGCCGGGCCGCGAGGAAGGCCGGGATCACTGTGTCTGCGTTCCTCAGGCAGTCAGCCACAGACGCAGCGGTAGGCCCGCGCAAGGCTGATCCGGTGCTGGCTGTGCTGGACAAGCACGAGAGCGTGTTAGACAAGCTCCGCGCGGATCTAAAGCGGGCCTCTACTTAGCAGCCAGCCGGGCGATCCGCTTCTCTAGCCGCTCACGTGCGAGCTTAGACATGAGCGGGCCTCGGTCTTCTAGCTTCTTACGGAGGCGGTCTAGCCGCTTGCCCTGCATGCGTGAGCGGCGTTCGATGCTGCGATATATGCCCACGGCGGCAGCGGCTACGAAGAAGATCACCAGCCCGTCGAGAGCCTCAAGGATCGGATCGTTTAGCTTGATCGCCTTGTCCAGTCGGTGCGCCAGTTCCATGCAGTGCGCGAGGTCTTCCTCTACTTGGCTGAGGCCCTCGACCTCACCGGCCATATCAGAGATCACGTCCGAGAGCATGCCCAGCACCGGCCCCGAGTGCTTCTCGATGGCCTCGGCGGCTCTGCGCTTGTGCTCAAGCCTGCGCGCCCTTGTGGCGTCTCCTGCGGCCTGCTTCGGTGCTGCCTTCTTCTTGGGCGCGGCGGGCTTCTTTGTTGGCGCTTTGCGCTTGCGGGCTGGCTTCGCTGCGGTGGGCTTCTTTGTTGGCGTCATTATTCTGCGGCCTTGCCGTCTGCGTAGCCTTGCCCGAGGAGATAGGTGCAGAGCACCGCGCTGCCTGCCTTGGTGGCTGCCTCTAGGTCGATCTCTGCGCTCAGATAGCTAGCGAGGATCGGAAGCACTGCGCCAACCAGGGCGATCCAGAACTTGCGGCTTTTCAATTTGTCAGGCATCGATCAATCCTTCGGCGCGGGTGGTAGGCGATCATAGCGGCTTGAGTCGTCGTCGTCACCTGCTGAGTCGTCGTCGTCTAGCGGGATCGGCTGGTTCCCTTGGTCTGCTAGGAATAGCCAAACCAGCGCAGCCATCGCCAGCAGCGAAAGCGCGATGGTGCCTTGATATGCGTTTCGGTTAATCGAGTAATTCATAATGAGGTAGATCCATAAATGATTGGTCGCGCAGGTCGAAGTCTCGATCCCAGTCACCACCCCAACGCAGACCCTCGATCCCTAGCTGAGAAGCCACGCCAAAAACGAAGCCCGCGAAGTGTCGCGCACGCTCTGCGCCAACTCGATCCCAGCGGATTGGGAAGGGCATAACGTCGCACGCCATCGAGAGCGGCTGTGCTAGGTGCTTGCTGAAAAGTGTCTTGCTCTTGCCCGTGGCGACCAGTTCGCGCTGGCGCTCTTCGGTGCGCTGGCCTTCTAGGATCGTGCAGTCGTAATGCCTGATCACCTCAGAGAAGAGGCGCACCAATCGAGGATCGCAGGTGTCGAGGTGGGCTCTGCTGCGGCGGCTGAACTCAGGCAAGGCGATCCACCTTATCGGTGAGCCTGTCTATGTTCTTCGCAAGCGCGTCAACGGCAGCGGTTAGGCTGCGAGGCGTATACACAAGCGGCGTGCCGCCGTCGTCTGTCTTTAGCATGAGCACTGCCATCTGCTGCGTGCTGCTCGCTATGGCGGCTGTCTGCTCTTCCATGCGATCCAAGCGCGCAACCGTCTCACCGTCGCCGCTATCGTTGCTCTTGAGGAAGTTAAACACCTCGCGCAGAACTAACATAACCAACACCCCTGCGACACCTATATCACCGAAGTCTTCCACCGTGCCGCTCCTTGCCTTACCTTACCGTTACACCGCGCGAGGGTCACGCGCTGGATCTTCTATGATCCGCAGAGTCAACTCTAGATCCCTGCCTGACTGCCACTTGATCACCGTCACCAAGCAAAGCTGATCCGCGATATGTAGATCGCTGTCTGTTAGTAGCACAGGATCGCCCAACTCCAAGAAACCAAAAGTGCTTGGTGCTGAGTAAACGATCTCACGAGAGGCAAGACCAAAGGCCCGCGACCACCACGCGCAGACCTTCGCCGCCGTAGATGAGTCATAGATAACCTCAGAGGATTCCTCACGCACGCGCACGCCATAGCGACCAGCAGACACCCGGCAGAAGTTGTTGCTGCTAGCGCCCTCAGCTATCACCAACTCGTCACCGCTTAGCGTGTAGTCTTGCGTTGGTTTGCCGCTTTCGATGTTCCATGCATAGGCTAGCCGGAACTCGTTAGCGATCCCGTCGATGTCTGAATAGCTGACCGCAGAGCGCCGCACGATCTTGCCCGCGTCTGCGTCGAGGTGAGCTATCGCGTCCTCGCTGGTAGCGTCAAAGCGCCACAGCACAAAAGCAAGCCCGCCCGATGTGGTCGAGTGTGCCGGTGTGATCGGCAAGATCGGCAGCAGGTGCTGCTGTATGTATTCCCAAGGATCGACCCTGGCATCCGGTGCCGCTTGAATAGCTAGATCTACCCGGTAGCTGTTTAGATAGTCCACCACCGCAGCCACGCGCCCACGGTCCCAGCGCAGCGAGGATCGCTCAAGTAGCCAGCGCAAAGCAGACCCCGCGCCGCTGATGGCCGATCCGCTGTGGTCGGCGTGGCCTCCTGCGATGGCGGGCCACTTGATGTAATAATCTGCATCGGCGCTCACCGTCGCCGTGGCCCCGTTAAGGTCGAGCACAGCCACAGAGCGCCCGCTGCCGTCTGTCTGGTGCTCAACTGCTACCGATGCGTCTATGGTTCCGTCTGACGCGTTTAAAACCGCCACGTTAGCCGCTGCCACCTCGTGGCCCGCGATCAAGAGGTGCTCGTGACTGCTGACCGTGCCGATATACAAAGCCGCGCTGCCCCACGTTGCGCCCGCGCCGGGGCTGCCGATGATCTGCGGGTACCACTGAAGCAACGAATCTTCTGCTGCATCGGGCCAAGTGGTGGTAGTTACTCGTGAGCGCCTGCCGGGAATTAGATCGGGCTCTGTTGCTGGCAACTCTTCAAGGGTCGCGGTGATCGGCTCGTTGGCGTCTCCGTATTCAGGCGCGCGGAACCGGCCAGACACCACTACGATCCGGTGCTGCTTCTCTTCGCCCTCACCCCTGGCCCATAGAGAGAGCGTGCCCTTGGCTGCGGAGAAGTCGCGCCCCTTCGCGATCTCTTCTGGCACATTGACGATCCCGGCTAGGTTCATCGTCACAGAGACGGAAGGCAGCGAGCTTGAGTCACTGAAGAGATCGAGCGCCTGATCTACGCTGCCGCCCATGTCGAGCCCTGGCAGATAGTCAACGCTCGCGCCATGCTCGCCAAAGGGCGCAGACTCTAGACGCTCGGCTAGGCGGATCTCTCTTCCTAGCCAATCGACATCTAGCAGCCAGACCAGATCAGCCGACCGCAGATCGTCAGGCAGAAAGGACACTAGACAACCTCAGTGATCGTGATCTTAGCGATCCGATCTACCTCGCTTGCGGCTTCGTCGCCAAGGATGTGCTCGCGCCTATATTCGCCAGAGGCGCGGCCATATAGAAATTGGCGCGGATTGTTTAGCGTGTCAGGCGTCGCGCTGTTAGTCGGTATCCGTCCAATGTAGACCACCGGGACATCAGCAGAAGCAGCCTCACGCAGTGCGCCTTCGAGGGTGCGCGCGATGTCTGAGCGGGTAGCAACGGGCAAGCCGCCAGAGGTGCCCGCTACATAGTCAGGAACGGCGCTAGCTGCTTGCGTCTGGCTAGCGTCTACCCCGTCATCCCAGGACAGTTCGAGAGAGCGCCGAGGCGGGCCTGTGCGCGTTGCCCTGGTTGATCCGTCAGCTAGGTCCGTGATCGCAGTGCCCTGCTGCGTGGCTGTAGAGAACCCGCGCGAAGGTTGATGCCCGAAGACCAGCAACGATCCGAGCGCGATCTGTCCGATCTCATAGCGACCGGCGACCGTGCTTTGACTGGCGGGAATGTTAAGTCGTATGTATCGCGGCGTGCCTGTCACCTCGTGAGCGACTCCGCACATATCAGAGAACCAAAGCTCACAGACACCGGAGGCGGCTAGGCTGCCGTCTACGTTGTCAATAAGCAGGCGCGGTCGCTTGGTGGCGGTGGCTGTCCATGCGCCCTCTGTCTGAGTCTTGATCTTCTTGCTCTTCCCGCCTGTCTGCTTAAAGGTCGCGCCGCGCAGATCGTCATAGTTGAGATAACGATCAGCGGTGTTGCTTGCCCCTACGTCAACAGTAGCCACGTTCCCGGTGAGCGTGTATTTAATGCCCGCGAATCCTTGCGCCGCGTCAAAGCTGATCCAGTCTGCCCAGGCTGATCCGTTCCAGTATTGCAGCTTGGCTTGTCTGAAGTTGCAGCCAAGCAGCGCGCAGCCGATTGAAGAGTTGAGCATCTTGCTCGCTGTCGCGCCGCCGACGTTGTGTAGATCCCAGACTATAAGCTGCTCTGATTCGTCTGTGCTCTGCCATGCTACGCGCGGGCTGTGAACCTCTACCGCGTGATCTATCGGGTTGTCGTACTCTGTGACCACGTTCCACTTCTCGCCCTCGACCGTGGGCCCGTCAACTGCGGCGATCTTTGTGCTGCCATCGATGAGCGCGGGAAGGGCCAGCGGCGGCACGTTGCGCGGGTGTAGCGATCCAGGATTCGCCCACCCTGAAGAGTCACCGATCCCCAAGTAGCTGCTTGGGCTCCAACGGTCGCCCCATCCACTGATCGCCATGTGGTGCCAATAAACCACGTCCGGCTGTGTGCCGTTAAAGTGGCCGAACTCGATGGCGCTGTCTGCTGGGGTTGTCTGGTTGGCTAGCGTTCCGTTAGGCCCGGCCACCCAGTCAAGCGTATGACCAAAGCGACACCACCACGTCTGGAACTTGACCGTGCCAGACTCTGGAACGCTGATCGCTACCCGGTGAAGGATCAACCCCTTAGCGGTTGTAGTCGCCTCAGTGACGGATCCTTTTTCCGTTGGGCCTGACGGATCAACGATGGTCCACCCAGCATCGCCGAACCTATACCGCACCTCGTAAGACGTGCCCGATCCTGCGGTGATTCGCACCTTGACTGCTACATCGTCCGCGCTTTGATTGCCCGCGCCGGAAGAGAGCGAGCAGGCGAACTGCGCGAAGACCTGCTGCGTGGCTGTGATCGTCCTCTTGTAGTTGACAACCGCGCTCGTTGCGTCTGTCTTTAGAGCGATTGCGCTGGCGGGTAAAGATCCCGATCTGGCCTCGGCTTCTTCGCTCTCTGCTCCCGATCCTGTCTTTGTCCAGCCCGCAGATCCTGGCAACTCGATCGGAACATACATGAACCCGTCACCGCTGCCGCCCGTCTGAGGCGAGAAGCCGATCCCGTCTGCGTCTGTGAACTCTGTGCCTGCGTCACTATGTGGCGCGGTGTGCCTGCCGTATCCGCCCAGGTGCAGCACGCCAAGAGAGCCGGGATCAAAAGATAGGCCAGAGGTCCAGCGGGTGAGCATTATTGCGCGCCCGCTAGTGCTCGCCACGGCGTACCGTCTAAAGACCGGCGCGCTGTCTGTGATTCCAGCGTCAAAACCCTCGGCCTCGTTATATGCGGCCCAGGTTCGCCCGTCGTCGTAGCTGACAAAGAGAGACGCCTCGCCGTCTGGCGTGCTGCTGGTTCCGTCGCTGTGACCCATGAGGAAGACCGCGCCAGACTCATCACGCCAAAGGGCAAGCGGCGCGTCGTCTGCTAGCGGGTGGACAGTGCCCCTACTGTTAACAGTCACTTTAACGGCATCCGCCACAAAGGCCGAAGAGATCGACCAGACGGTGTTATGACTATTTGCGGTCTG
>TARA_R110002012_G_scaffold169630_1_pt1 | contig 11109 bp, 9 predicted proteins | sample TARA_R110002012 | Tara Oceans TARA_R110002012 (sample SAMEA4396515) | marine metagenome | biome: Westerlies Biome; feature: [DCM] deep chlorophyll maximum layer (ENVO:01000326); material: water (ENVO:00002006), including particulate matter (ENVO:01000060) such as... | depth 40 m
CAATAATCGAGGTATTTTAGAAGATTGGGCATAAATCAGTCTGGTTATGATCCATAAATCGCCTCAGACCTTATATACTTAACTTTGGTATTATGCATTTTATATGTTGAGTATTAAGACGAGGACGCTTTGCGGAAAACCGTAATGTAGTTTATCGGAATATTAATATTTTGGCACTATTTACTTGTAGGATTTTTATATTAAAAGGCTATATTTAAAGTTTTGCAAAAGTTCCCCGCTTAATGCATTAAAGAAATTTTATTGTTAATGATTTTCAACGAAGATTCTAGAGTAAAAATACCTTCTATTTTACACTTAATGCAATTGGGGTATCAGTACTTATCATTAAAGGATAATACCTGGGATGAGGGTACCAATATATTCACTGATATATTTCACAAGCAAATTACTGCTATCAATAATGGGATATCCCATACCGATATTCAAAAGGTTTATGATGAAGTTTCCCTTTCTCTGGAAAATGAAGATCTGGGCCGTGCCTTTTATCACAAATTAATAGATCAGTCGGGAATTAAATTAATCGACTTCGAAAACTTTGAGGAGAATAACTCTTTCCATGTGGTAACGGAATTGCCCTATCAAAAAGATGACGAAAACTTTAGGCCAGACATTATTTTGTTGATAAATGGGATGCCCTTGGTATTTGTAGAGGTAAAAAAGCCAAACAATAGGGATGGCATTTTAGCAGAGCATAAGCGCATGCAGACCCGTTTTCAGAATAAAAAATTCCGCAAATTCATCAACCTTACCCAACTCATGGTATTTTCCAATAACATGAATTATAGTGACGATGATTCGCAAATGTTGGAAGGAGCATTTTATAGCACTACCAATTATTATAAGCCCAGTTTCAACTATTTCAGGGAAGAAGAAACCTTTGACTTACAAACTATTCTACAGCCCATCACGGAGGATGAGGAAAACTTTGTTTTAAAGGACACCAACTTATTGAGTATAAAAAACTCACAAGAGTATACCTCCAACAAAAACCCGAACACGGCTACCAACGCTATTTCCACCTCCTTGTTTCAAAAGGACCGCTTAAAATTCCTTTTACAATACGCCTTCGCATACGTGGAGGAAGAAAAAGGTTTGGAAAAACACGTGATGCGCTATCCACAATTATTTGCAACAAAGGCAATAGAAAAAAAGTTGGAGAAGGGAATAAAAAAAGGTATTATCTGGCACACCCAAGGTTCCGGAAAAACGGCATTGGCTTATTTCAATATTAAGTATTTAACGGATTATTACCAGAAGAAGAGCATTATCCCTAAGTTCTATTTTATTGTAGACCGTTTAGATTTACTTACTCAGGCTGCAAAGGAATTTACGGCTCGTGGTCTTGTGGTTCATAAAATAGATTCAAGGGAAGCTTTTACAAAGGACATTAAATCTACCGAGGTAATCCATAATAGTTCAGGTAAGGCTGAAATTACCGTGGTGAACATCCAGAAGTTTAAGGACGACCCCGATGTCATAAAAAACAACGACTACAACTTAAGTGTACAACGGGTATTCTTTTTGGATGAGGTGCATCGCAGCTACAACCCAAAAGGAAGTTTTTTAGCTAACCTGGAACTGGCGGACACACACTCTATAAAGATTGGACTAACAGGCACCCCCCTATTGGGAAATGAATACAATTCCAAAACCTTATTCGGCGACTATATCCATAAATACTACTACAATCTTTCTATAAAGGATGGCTATACCTTACGGTTGATTAGGGAAGAAATAGAGACCAATTATAAACTTGCCCTACAGAAAACCTTGGAAGAAATTAAAATACTTCAGGGTAATACGGACAAAAAGAAAGTCTTTGCCCACTATAAGTTTGTGGAGCCCATGCTAGACTATATTGTAAAGGATATGGAGCAGGCCAGAATTGCTATGAACGACAATAGCATTGGAGGTATGGTGGTCTGTGACTCTTCGGATCAGGCGAAGATGATGTTCGACATCTTTCAGGAGAATTACGCTGATAAGACTGAACCGAATTTGAATCTGGCAGCCGAGGAACCTATCACCTACACTACCAAAAAGAAAGAAGCTAGCGATATTAAAACTGCCAAGGTTATTCTACATGATATTGGTACCAAACAAGAACGTAAAGATTGGGTGTCCGACTTCAAGGCCGGTAAATTGGACCTCCTGTTTGTGTATAATATGCTCCTAACCGGCTTTGATGCCAAAAGGTTGAAGAAGCTCTACATAGGACGCAAAATAAAGTCGCACAATTTGCTACAAACCCTAACTCGTGTTAACAGAACATACAAGAACCATAAATACGGTTTTGTGGTGGACTTTGCAGATATACAGAAAGAGTTTGACAAAACCAATCAAGATTACTTTAACGAGCTGCAATCGGAACTAGGGGATGAAATGCAGCATTATTCCAACCTCTTCAAATCTGCTGAAGAAATAAAGGAGGAGATAGAGGAAATAAAGGATATTCTCTTCAAATTCAATACCGTAAATGCCACCGTTTTTGGGGAGCAAATTTCCGAAATAAACGAACGCACCGAAATACGGCTTATAGCCAAGGCGCTGAACAATGCCAAAGAACTGTACAACCTCATTCGCCTTTCCGGCAATTTTGAATTACTGGAAAAACTGGATTTCAGAAAATTATCGGTACTTTCCAGACTAACCAATGATAGACTAGCACTTATCAATACCAAGATTGCCTTAGAGAACAATGTTGGTACGGATAATATTTTAAACACTGCCCTGGAAGATGTTATTTTTGCTTTCACCAAGGTGAAGGAAGAAGAAATGGTATTGGCAGATGAGTTGAAAAACACCTTGCAGCGAACCCGTGAGATGTTGGGAGGTAACTTTGACCAGAAGGACCCTATTTTTGTTTCCTTAAAAGAAGAGTTGGAACGACTCTTCAAAAAGAAAAATTTAAGTGAGGTTACCAAAGAAGAAATGGAAGCCAATATTAAGGCCTTGAACGATATTTATGATAAAGCCAAAAAACTGGAGCGGGAAAACCAATTGCTAAAGGCCAAATATGATTATGATGCCAAATATGCCCGCATACATAAACGGCTAATGGAAAAAGACCCTTTGACCGAAAGTGAGCGTAAATTGTTCGATGCCTTGATCGGACTAAAAACTGCGGTGGATAAGGAGATTATGCAAAATTCCAAGATATTGGAGAATGAGAGTTATGTGGAACGAATGGTAATGCGTTTGGTGGTAAACCAGTTTAAAAAAGAACAACATATAAACATTAATACTTCTGACGTAAAACGTATTAATAGTATTATAGTTAGAGAATATATGAACGAATACAACGGTTACGTTACATAATGAAAATGAAAAAGCAACTATCGCATATTTTGAGATAGTTGAAAATATATGGAGATAAAAAATCAAATAGAAATTTATCAGGCCCAAGATGGCTCTACTCAAATTGATGTACAGTTGGAGGAGGAAACTGTTTGGCTTACCCAGGCCCAAATGGCAGTACTTTTTAATAAGGGAAGAACAACCATAACAGAGCACATTTCCAATGTTTTCAAAGAAGGGGAATTAATTGAAGAAATGGTGTGTCGGGATTTCCGACATACCACTCAACACGGCGCTATTAAAGGAAAGACACAATCCAAAAACGTTAAATTTTATAACCTAGATGTCATTATATCTGTAGGTTACAGAGTAAAATCAAAACAAGGTACACAGTTTAGGATATGGGCCAATAAAATATTAAAAGACTATTTGGTTAAAGGATATGCTCTTAACGAGAAACGTTTAGCTCAAAAAGAACAAGAAGTAAAGTTATTAAAAGACGGTATTCATATTTTAAGCAGGGCTATTGAAGAAAAAATTGAAGACAATCAATGGCTTACCGTTTTCACTAAGGGCTTAAGTTTATTAGATGATTATGATCATGAGCAACTGGACACCAAAGGGTTGACTACAAAAGAAGTCAATTATCCAAGTTTGGTAGATTATCAAGAACTCATTAACGAAATGATGACCGAGTTTGATTCGGATGTTTTTGGGAAGGAAAAAGATAAAAGCTTTCAAAGCTCTATTGCCCAAATTGGAAAAGGATTTGGAGAAGCTGATTTTTACCCAACACTAGAGGAAAAAGCAGCTATGCTCTTGTATCTAGTGGTAAAGAACCATTCTTTTGTAGACGGTAACAAACGCATAGCGGCAGCATGTTTTCTTAAATTTTTGCAGCAGAACGACATGCTTTTTGACAATCAGCATAACCCTATTATCAGTAATGATACTTTGGCAAGTTTAACGCTGTTTATTGCTTCCAGTAAACCAGAAGAAATGCAAACCGTAACCCGTTTGGTGATTAGCGTATTAAACAGAAATATAATCAATTGAGAATTAGGAATGAAGAATGACGAATGGAGAATGAAGAATGACGAATTATGAAAGAGAATATAGTCCAAGTGAAGTCGTATGCATTCGCAATTAAAATAGTCAATACGTTTAAGGTATTGCAACAGGACAGTAAAGAGTTTGTTTTAAGCAGGCAGTTATTAAGGGCGGGCACCTCTATTGGAGCCAATATAGAAGAGGCCATTGGTGGTCAGAGCCGTAAGGATTTTTTCGCCAAACTAACCATTGCTTATAAAGAAGCAAGAGAAACAAAATATTGGATAAGACTATTAACAGACACTAAATATTTAGATAAGGAAACAAGTAGAATATTATTGGAAGATATAGAAGAAATGTTGCGAATTATTGGCAGCAACCAAAAAACAATTCGCAATTCATAATTGAACATTGAGAATTCGCAATTGAGAATTCGTAATTCATAATTGAACATTGAATACATGACAAGCACAGCACAATTTGAAACCCAGACCAAAGCACTTATAGACGACCTTAAAAGCGTATGTGCCAATTACGGTTTGGGAAATGACGGGAATGAATTTAAAATCATTACCCAGGTATTTTTATATAAGTTCTTGAACGACAAATATGTTTATGAACTAAAACAGTTGGAGCCGGACCTGGCCAAAGCAGAAGACTTTGATGCAGCCCTAAAAAAGTACTCCGAAGATGAGTTGGAATTGTTGGGTATGCAGATTAGCGAGAATACGGCACATATTGCTCCCCAAAACTTTTTGTCCCGCTTGTTCGAGCAACAGAACAAGGACAAATTTGCCGATATATTTGACCAGACTCTGATGGATGTAGCCAAGGCAAATAGTGATATTTTCTCGGTACTTACCCAGGGAGGTGAAAAAATAGTCCTGTTCGAGAATTTGAGCAAATATGTTTCCGATAATACGGATGCCTTTTGCAAGGCCTTGGTAAACAAACTGGTGGGCTTTAGTTTTGAGCATATTTTTACCCAAAAGTTCGACTTCTTTGCAACTATTTTTGAGTATCTCATAAAGGACTACAACTCCAATAGTGGGGGTAAATATGCGGAGTATTTTACACCACATGCGGTGGCCAAGATTATGGCCGCCTGTTTGGTCACGGATGAAAATGTAAACAATGTAACCTGCTATGATCCCAGTGCTGGGTCTGGAACTTTGTTGATGAACCTGGCCCATGCCATAGGCGAGGATAAGTGTACCATCTATTCTCAGGACATTTCTCAAAAGTCCTCTGCCTTGTTGCGATTGAACCTCATCTTAAACAATCTGGTCCATTCCATACAGAACATTATACAGGGCAATACCATTCTAAGCCCCTATCACAAACAGGAAAATGGGCAATTGGAAAAGTTCGATTACATCGTCTCCAACCCTCCGTTTAAATTGGATTTTTCCGATTATAGTGCCGATTTGGATAGCAAGGCCAATAAGGAACGCTTTTTTGCGGGCATCCCAAAAGTGCCGGCCAAAAAGAAAGAATCCATGGCCATTTACCTGCTGTTTATTCAACATATTATGCACAGTTTAAGTGCCAAAGGCAAAGCTGCCATTGTGGTCCCTACCGGTTTTATTACCGCACAGAGTGGAATAGATAAAAAGATTCGTGAAAAACTGGTGAAGGAAAAGATGCTGGCGGGAGTGGTAAGTATGCCTTCTAACATATTTGCAACCACAGGCACAAACGTAAGTATTTTGTTTTTGGATAAGGAAAACAAAGGTGATGTGGTATTGATTGATGCCTCTAATTTGGGGACCAAAGTAAAAGAGGGCAAGAATCAAAAAACGGTATTGAGCCAAGAAGAAGAACAACAAATTATAGACGTTTTTAATGCCAAAGAGGCTAAGGACGATTTTTCTGTTGTAGTAAGTTATGAGGATATTAAAGCCAAAAACTACAGCCTAAGTGCCGGGCAATATTTTGAGGTCAAAATTGAATATATAGATATTAGCCATAACGATTTTAATCGGAGAATTATCCACTATGAAGAAAACCTTACTCAATTATTCAATGAGTCAAAACTATTAGAAAGGAAAATTTCAAACAATCTAAAAACCTTAAGTCTTGAATAAAATTTCTACAAAAAGGTTGGGTGATATTCTAAATTTTAAAAGGGGCTACGATTTGCCTTTGAGTAGTCGTGAGGATGGAGCAATTCCTGTTATAAGCTCTGCTGGCATATCAGGCTGCCATTCCGAGTTCAAAGCTGAAGGTGAAGGTGTGATAACGGGGCGCTATGGAACTTTGGGAGAAGTTTATTATGTTGAGGGAAAGTACTGGCCACATAACACTACACTTTACGTAACCGATTTCAAATCAAATTATCCTAAATATGTTTACTATTTATTAAAGTGTCTTGGTAATCTAAAAACTTCAGATAAAAGTGCCGTACCAGGAATTAATAGGAATGATTTGCATGAAGTAAGGGTGCCTTATATAAAGGGGTCACGGCAAATCGAAATAGCAAACATTCTCGACAATCTAGACGCCAAGATAGAAGTCAACAACAAAATTAATGCGGAGTTGGAGGCCATGGCCAAGCTTATTTATGATTATTGGTTTGTTCAGTTCGATTTTCCCTTCGACTTCGCTCAGGGTAAACCCGACCCCAAAGGTGAACCCTATAAATCTTCTGGAGGGAAGATGGTGTATAACAAAGAGTTGAGAAGAGAAATTCCTGAGGGGTGGGAGGTAAACCCTTTCGCAGCATGGATTAAAAATGATAAAAGTGGTGATTGGGGTAAAGAAACTGAACAGGGTAATTATATAAAACAAGTTTCCTGTATACGTGGTGCAGATTTAAATGGTTTAAATGGTAAAGGAGATGTAAAATCACCAACGCGATTTATTCTGGAGAAAAACAGTCACAAATTCTTAGATATAGGAGATTTTATAATTGAAATTTCCGGAGGTAGCCCAACACAATCCACCGGGAGAATGGCTTTTATTACAAGAGAAACATTAGAACGATTTGACAACCCATTAATTTGTTCAAACTTTTGTAAAGCAGTAACTCTTAAAGAAGAAAGGGCTATATATAATTTCGCTTATGAATGGAATAGACTATATGATGCCGGAGTTTTATTTGGTTGGGAAGGTAAGACAAGTGGAATTAAAAACTTGCTTTTTGAATCGTTCGTTTCAAATCATAAAGTTGTTATTCCTGATTCTATAATTATGGAACATTTTTATGATAAGGCAAAGCCAATTCATGCACAAATGCAAACCAATTTAAAACAAAACCAAAAACTCTCAGAGCTTAGAGATTGGTTGTTGCCTATGTTAATGAATGGGCAGGTAACAATTTCGAAAGATGAATTAGGAATTACGAATGCAGAATTTAGGAATGATTTGGGTATGGTTGCGGAGGAAACGCAAGAATATAAATACACGAAGTAATTACAATTTTGAATTTGTATGTTGATAAATGCCAATAAATTATGGAATACTACACCACATTTTTTGTTAATTTCACCACAAAATAAACCTATAGGTTCATAATATTGAAAATATTACCTACATTTACAGAGCAGAACCAAGGAATTTGCACCATTCTAATACGCAAGGATGGTATTGATGAACTTGAACACCTAGAAGAAATTTGGAATGATCCAGAATATCTACTGGGGTTTTTCACTGATCAAAAAAACAATCTGGCTAATGGTATTTATTCGAAATATACAATCCGTGAAGCAGTACTTAAAACAATTGAAGATTCCTCTATTTTATTTGACCAGTTATATGATATAGCAGAAAAAGGTTTTACCGATCCTAATGATAATTTATCACAACTATTCTACCCACTTCATGATGGTGACAAAAAACAATTGCAACCCTATGAACAATGCAAAGCATACGGTATCAAAATTAAAGACGGCTGGCTAAGGCTATATGCCATTAGAATTGACCACAACACATTTGTAATAACAGGTGGTGGTATCAAGTTAGTAAGAACTATGCAAGAAGATAAATTGCTTGAAGAAGAATTGCAAAAACTAAAAGACACACAACAATATCTCATAGAAAACAACCTTTTTGATGTAGATGACATTGTACAACAATCATAATAAATGACTATGGCGCATAAATACAATAAAGAAAAGTTCTCGGAGCTTATTTCTAACAATCCCCCCTCCAATTGGACTAAAATCCACCAAGCGAGAAAGGCCGAGCGTTCTTGGAAAAAAAACAGCACCATAATTGCCTTGAATGTGCTAACACTTTTAGAGCAAAAAGGTTGGTCACAATTACGGCTTGCACAAGAAATGGGAGTGAGTGCAACACAGGTGAGCAAGATTGTAAAAGGCCAAGTAAATTTTACCTTGGAGAGTATTTCAAGGCTAGAACTCGCGATAGGCCGTAAAATGATAAACATAGATGTTATAGATCCTGAGCGTGAACAAAGAAACTATGCACAACTGATTGAATGGCTAAAAAAATCGAAATCATTAAGAACCGTAAAAAGTTCCAAAAAAATAGCGGTAGCCAATGTTAGGGTGGAAACATCATTTTCTAATACCCGTACCGTACCTCATAAGGAATTTAACATGAGTATTGTTGCAGACAATAATTTAAGACCAACTGGATAAATGGCAGATTATAATAGTTTGGGGTTTGCTTTTGTAGGATTGAAAACTACACAGTTTGCCACAAACGATAAAGCATACAGAACTACAGGAGAATTAGATCTTCGAACCAATATAGGTTTCGCTTTGGATGAAGCAAATCGAATATTGATTGTTGAGGTACAATTTGATTTCTTCAAAAAAAAAGATGCTCCCTTTTTGAAAATTGCTCTACAAGGACATTTCGAAATTGATGCTAAGGGTTGGAAACAGCTTTCCGACAATAACGATAATTCTATAATATTCCCGCAGAAATTAATCACGCATTTCGTGGTACTTACAATTGGGGCCGCAAGGGGGGCATTGCATGCAAAAACTGAGGGGTCAATCTACAATACGTATATTCTACCAACAGTTAATGTGGCCGAAGTGATAAATAAAGATGTTATTTTTACTTCTCAAGGTTTAGTAAATGAAGAATAGTGCCTAAGAAGATAGGCTATATTATTTAACGTGAGTTCGATTTATATTTGATTGTTAATGAGTTGTTTATGATAATTTTGTCCGGTCCAGCGGAGTCGAGACCTCATTGTAAAAGCATTACAGTAAAATAACCTCTCGACTCCGCTCGAGGAGACAATAGCAATTTTTTAATTTGCACGAAATCAATGCCTTGAAATTATTTTTATGTCGAACTCACGTTATTTAGGGATCTTTTGTCTTAAACAGGGGATTTTGCAATCTACCCCATGTTGAGTAACCACAACCTTAAAATTTTAAACAGAATTGCAGCGTAACACAATTTTATCCGTGTATTGTTTCTTCTTTTCCGTAGTTTTTTATCACCTCAGCTTCAAATTCAACAAGTTCTTGCCAGCGTTGGTCCACATCTATATCTTGGCCGTATTTGCGGGCAAAGCCAATAAAAGTGGTGTAATGGCCCGCTTCGCTGATCATTAGATCGTGGTAGAATTTTGAAAGCTCCGGGTCTTTTATTTCTTTGGACAGCAGTTTAAAACGTTCACAGCTTCTGGCTTCAATCATTGCGGAAAATAAGAGTCTATCTACCATAGATTGAAGTCTACTGCCTCCTTTGTTCATAAACTTATAAAGCTCGTTCACATAGCTGTCCTTGCGCTCCCTGCCCAAGGTGTAACCGCGTTTTTTAATGATATTGTGTACCATCTGAAAATGCTCCAGTTCTTCCTGGGCCAAAAGGAGAAGATCCGTAACTAGATCGGGGTATTCGGAATTAAGGGTTATAATAGTAATGGCATTGGTAGCGGCCTTTTGTTCGCACCATGCATGGTCTGTTAGTATTTCTTCTATGTTTTTTTCAACAATATTGACCCAACGTGGGTCTGTTGCCAATTTTAAATGGAGCATGGGCCAATGTTTTTGTAAAAATAGGAATAAAAAAATTCTTGAAACCAACAATCCACGAGGTCCATCCGACCTCCACGGGCAGGCATAGAAGTACCAGCCCGGCAGTAGTGGTTTTGGCGGGTTTCGCCGGTTTCATTTTGGCCTTAGGGCCAAAACCGAAATTTTGTATTCTACCTCACCCAGAACTGCTAAAAAAGGCAGTTCTGACCTCTCCAAAGGAGAGGTAAATTGGAAACCCCGAATCCCATCCGACCGGCGCGGGCGGACAGAGCGTCGGGGAATTATTCAGATTGGAAATACAAGAAATCATTAAATCTTAACGCATTACAAAATGTACTTTTTTGTACGGCCTTATTTGTGTAGGTAATTTTTATGATCCTCAAGGAATGTTTAGAAAGTCCAGCATTTTTTTATTCACTGTTGCTGCCTGATCAATAGATAAAAAATGCCCTGCATTCTGTATTACTTCCCCCTTCCCTTTGGGTAACATATTGGCAATCTCCACCGTCCTTCTTTCATTGATCATATCGTCATCCCCAATCAATACCAGGACCGGCATTTGTAAGGATTTTAATTCGCTGTTGGAAAAAGGTTTCATGCTGGTCACGAACTTGTTTTCGGAATCCAATTCCATTCCCAATTTATATTGCCTTAGGTAGGCTTCGTTGATATTGGCCACGTTGCTGGACATGCTTTCCAAGCTTTGCGCAATCTGTTTTTCCTTGGATGAAAATATCCTAACAATATTTTTTAATAGATCCGTACTGGGCTTGAT
>TARA_R110002012_G_scaffold4114_2_pt1 | contig 11107 bp, 25 predicted proteins | sample TARA_R110002012 | Tara Oceans TARA_R110002012 (sample SAMEA4396515) | marine metagenome | biome: Westerlies Biome; feature: [DCM] deep chlorophyll maximum layer (ENVO:01000326); material: water (ENVO:00002006), including particulate matter (ENVO:01000060) such as... | depth 40 m
CAAAATTAACATAGACCTAAAAGATGGGTCATATGAAGAAATAAAAGAAGAATAATGAGTTTTCAAGATATGAAATTATATGCAATGAATTTTTCAGCGTTTACGTTGAGTTTTACAAATATTGATATGGTGTTGAAGATTATATTGCTTACAATTACTATCCTGTACACGGCTCACAAATGGTATTTAATGTATGAAAAAAATAAGTGAACACATAAGTTTTAAAGAAGCTACCTACTCAAATACTGCTAAACAATTAGGTATCGAAAATAAACCTAATAAAGAACATATTAAAAATATGGAAACTTTAGCAGAAAAGGTTTTTGAACCTCTAAGGAAATGGGTAGGTAAACCAATTAAAGTAAATAGTTTTTTTAGGTCAGAGGAGTTAAATTCTAGGATAGGTGGTGCGCTTAGTTCGGCTCATAAATCCGGTTTAGCTATTGATATAACAAATTTAGGAGGTAAAACTAATAAAGAAATATTAGATTATATTATTGAAAATTTAGATTTTGACCAAGTAATTTCTGAATTTCCTAATCAAGAGGGCGAACCAAAATGGATTCACGTTTCCTATAAAAGTAAAAAAGATAATAGAAAACAAGCTTTAGAAATTAAACGTAAAGGTAAATATTATACTTATACAGGTTGCTTAGATTGTGGATAAATACGAGTTTGCTATAATAGAAAGATTTAGTACCGGACCATTATTAGGTTTTAGTTATTTTCCTAAAGAAAGTAAAAAAGATTTTGATGAGTTTAATATATATTTAATTCTATTCGCATTACATTTTAAATTTTATTAATATGCCTATACCAAAAAAAAAGAAAAACGAAAAGCAATCGGATTTTATGATGCGCTGTGTACCTCAATTAATGAATTATCACGAGAAGCAACAGGCAATAGCTATCTGTTACGATGCTTTTAAAGGTTCCGTTGAGTTAGAATCTTATAACGATTATCCCCAAGGTGCGGTTAATAATGCTAAAAGGGCAATTGCTTATAAAGAAAAAAACGGCTCAAAGTGTGGCACACAAGTTGGATGGACTAGAGCAAGTCAATTAGCTAGTAAGAAAAAAATTACAAGAGAAACTATAGCAAGAATGGCATCGTTTAAAAGACATCAGAAAAGTAAAGATGTTCCTTATTCCGAGGGATGCGGTGGTATTATGTGGGATGCTTGGGGTGGTAGCGCAGGTGTTAATTGGGCAATAAGTAAACTTAAACAGATAGATAAAAAATGAAAAAAGAAGTAGGAGTAGATATTGACGGAGACGGAAAACCGGATTTAAATTTAGATTTAAAAACTTTAATTTTAGTAGTAGGGGGTTTAATAAGTTTAACGATGACTTATTCTACTTTAACTAAAGAGATAGAATTAAATAAACAAGAAATAGAAGTAGCTAAAAAACTACCTCCTATGCAATCCCTAGAAGTTATAAAACAAAGAATAGGATTTTTAGAAGGTAAAATAGAAGAAAAAGATAAAAGACTTGATAAAATAGAAGATAAAATATATAAAAGATGAAAATATCTATAGGACAAATATTATTCCCTTTAATAATGGTATTATTTTTTTTATTGTTATTAGGATGCGGAACCTATACTCCTCCTAAAATAGCTTCTCACGTTGTAGCCGTTACTTTAGCCGGAGATACTATACTTGTTCCAATAGATAGAATAAGACCTAATATGTATCATTCTTATTATCCTGTTTATAGAAGTCCTTACTATTATAATAATTACAATTCCGGTGTTAATTATCAATGGAGATATAAAGATAATAGAGGTACAAATATTAAAGCTAAAAACACACCTAAAAGTGTTTCAAGCGTACCGGATATAACTAATAGACCTTCTTCGGAAGTATTACTAAAAACTAAAAAATAATGGAAATAATAAAACATTTATTAGGAATCTGTGGCGAAAGTCATATTAATATATATACAATTATTTTTACAATAATTATATTAAAATTAATTTATGAAAAAAATACTAGCAAAAATATTTGGAGGAGCAGCTGGAGGAGTAGCCGAGAAGATAAGTAATATAATAGCTAAACATACTTTTTCTAAAGAAGATAAAGCTAGGTTTGAAAACGAGATGGCTAAAGTATTTTTAGAAGCCGAATCGGAAATGCAAAAAAATGTTACCGAAAGATGGAAAACCGATTTAAATAGCGACTCTTACTTATCTAAGAATGTTAGACCTTTAGTTTTAATATTTCTTATAACTTCTACTGTATTACTTGTTTTTATAGATGCCGGTACAATTAATTTCAATGTAGATAGTGAGTGGAAGGAACTCTTAAAACTATTGCTTACAACGACTGTAGCAGCTTATTTCGGTGGTCGTAGTTACGAAAAGATAAAAAGATAAAATAATTTTTATATATTTACTAAAACTTGCATAACCTAATAAAAGATGGACGATGCTTGGACCAGGTACTTAAAAAATTTCTTTTTGTAGGCTTTTTCTTTCTTTCTTTTTACTCTTTTTCTTTCTTTCTTTTAAATTAAAACTAAAAAATATGTTAGAATATATAATAAAAAAAATATTAAACTATAAAAGTTATTCAATAAGAAATAAAATAAATTCTTTACTTGAAATAAATGCGAATATAAGTTGTAATTTAGGAAAAGACTCAACTAAAAGCGAAAGAGTAGAAGCTAAAAAACAAATAAAAGCTATTTATAAAGCAATAAGAAAATTAGATAAAAGAACAGGAGATAGATTTTTATATTATTTAGATAGATGAAAAAAAAAATATCAAGAAAAAATTTAGTTAAAAGACTTGATAATGTTTTCTCTTTATATATAAGACTAAAAGACTCAGATAATGAAATGGTAGAATGTTTTACCTGTGGTAAGATTGCGCATTATAAAAACAATATGCAATGCGGTCATTTTCAATCAAGGAAGTTTTACGCTACTCGCTGGGATGTCGATAATTGTAAAGTGCAATGTAAATCCTGTAATGTCTATAAATACGGAGAGCAATATAAATTCGGATTAAGACTAGATAAAGAAATAGGAAATAATATTTCCGAAAAGCTTTTAATTAAATCTCGAAAAACAATTAAATACTCTAATCACGATTTACAAGAAATGATTTTATATTACAATAATTTGCTAAATCAGTTAATATAATTTATATTTGAGTAGTTCTATTCTATTTGTCTTAAAGAAGGGGTTGATTAATTTTGACCCTTTTTTTTTTATATAAATAAATTTTAGTATATTTGTTTTAAATATAAAATATATACTATGACAAAAGAAAGAACTATAAGTTATCAAGAACATTATGTTCTAATTCAATACTACCAAGATAAAATTAGAGAGTTAGAAGCAAAGTTAGAAGTCTCACAAGCTAATAGAATAACTATATGAAAAATAATATTTATACTAAGCTATTTAAATTACAGAACGAACTCGGAGTAATTAGTAAAGAAGCTACTAATCCTTTTTATAAATCTAAATATTTCGATATAAATTCTTTAATCGGTCAATTAAAACCTTTATTAGAAAAACATAATTTAGTTTTACTACAACCTATAACGGAAAATCAAGTAAGAAGCGTTATTTTCGACCTAGACGGAGGTTCTGTAGAATCTTCTATATCTTTACCTTTAGATTTAGATGCTCAAAAATTAGGTAGTGCAATTACCTATTTTAGAAGATATACTTTAGTTTCTTTATTAGCTTTACAAGCAGTCGATGACGATGGTAATTTAGCGAGTAAACCTAAACCGGTAAGCAATAAAATTAATAAACCTCTATTATTAGATAATTCTCCGGAATTAAAAAATGCTATTAAAGGTTTATCTAATGGCGCATCTTTAGAAGATATTAAAAATATATATAGAGTTACGCCTTATATTCAAGAAAAATTATTAAATTTCAAAATCAATGAGTAAATTAGAAACGGCAATACTATTAAGATTAACTAATCGAGATAAAGAAATATTGCAAAAAAAGGCAGAAGAAAAAAGAATGTCCTTAACCGGATATATTAGAACAGAATTATTAAACAATTAAATATATAAATTATGGCAGCAATTATTAATGCAAACATCGATGTAAGTAAACTTCCTAAAGAAAAATTCTTTAAAGGTAAAAAAGGAATATGGTATAGGTTTACAATTAATATTAACGATGAGACTAACGACTTCGGACAAAATGTTTCGATTATGGATTCTCAAACTAAAGAACAGAGAGAAGCTAAAAAAGAAAAATTATACTTAGGAAACGGAGAAGTAGTATGGACTAACGATATTATTAAAAAAGTAGAAAAAGAAACTATTAAACCGGAACCAATACCGGATTCTATTTCTAACGATTTACCCTTCTAATGTAAAGAACCCAACGAGAGGAAAAAAGATATAGAATTATATCAAAATATTATTTACATTTTTTAATTAGGGGGATTTACTTCCCCCTTTTTTTTATATATTTAATCGATGACAAAACGAATGAACGATGAACAGACTGTAAGGTATTTACTAATGGAAGCAATCGAAGAAGATTGTATTATAAATGCTAAAGAAAAAATAGACTATCCTCCGGTTGCTCTATCCTTAGGAGAAAAATTAATAAAAACTAATAAAGGAGATTTACTTTTACCTATACCGATTGGAACATATGGTAACTTTAGTTTTATACAAGCTGCACCGAAAACAAAAAAAACTTTTTTAGTTTCTTTACTAGCTTCCGTTTATTTAGGTAATAAAAATAAATTTAGTAGCAATATAAAAGGCCATAGAGTAAATAGAGAATTAATACATATAGATACGGAGCAAGGTAAGTGGCACGCTCAAAAGGTATTTAAAAGAGTCTTAGATATGAACGATTGTGATTATTCCGAAATTTATCATACATTTGGATTAAGAACATTGAACTATAAGACAAGAATAGAATTTATAGAATATTGTTTAGAACATAAAGTAAAAGATACAGGGCTTTTAATTATAGACGGAATAGCAGATTTAGTCTCCGATGTTAATAATATAGAAGAATCTAACGCTTGTGTTCAAAAAATTATGGAATGGTCATCTAATTATAATTGTCATATAATTTGTGTAATACATTCTAACTTTGGCTCGGACAAGCCAACCGGACATTTGGGGAGTTTCTTAGAAAAAAAAACCGAATGCCAAATACAATTAGAAGCGAATACAGTTAATAAGGAATGGGTAACAGTTCGATGTAAAAGAAGTCGAGGTTATTCATTTGAGACATTTAGTTTTAAGGTAAATGAAATAGGACTACCGGAGATTGTAGGCGACCTATATGACCCTTTAAAAAACTAAAAATGTATTTTGTTATCAAAAATTTTCAACAAACATAAAATCTGGATTGATATAGTTTCTTCCTTCGGTTGTAATAAAGATACGGCAGAAGATATAGTACAAGAAATGTATATTAAAATACAAAAGAATATCAATAATGGTTTAAATATTGAATACGAAGATGACGATTATAATTATTTCTATATTTTTAAGACTCTTAAAAGTATGTTTTTAGATTTAAAACGTAAAGAAGCAAGGATAATTATACTCAATATAGACGATAGACCTTCTTATTTCAATGATACTTACGATGTTAACTACTTAGAGTCTTACGATAAAGTATTAAAAGAATTAGATAAAATGTATTGGTATGATAAAAAAGTATATGAGTTACTTGAAGGTAATGAATCGGTAGCTAAATTATCAAGAAAGACAAATATTCCCTACCATTCGTTATATAATACATACCGGAAGGTAATTGAAAGACTTAAAAAAGTATTATGAGATTAGGAGACTTAGTTTATTACTTTACAAAATATACCGGAATAAGGTTTATTTATAAAAAAATATATCCGAATTGTAAATGTGACGAAAGACGAAAGAAATGGAATGATATTAAAATTAAAAGATGGTAAAATTTAATAAAGATGATTATAAAACTTGGAAAACATTTAGGAGTAAATCAAACGCTATCGAGCAAAACGAATTTAAAATGGTATGTCAACTCCACGCTACCTACTATAAACATCCGATACACTATCCCTGTACCTGTTCCCCTCATACCTTAAAAAGATATATTAAAGAACTGAATTTAATATATTACAATGGGAATAAGTAAAATACATAAACTAGAACAAACTTTAGTTAACTTCTTAAATCTCGATGGTTGGAATTTACAATGGACCGGAGAAGGCAATAAACATTATGACGCATCCGGATTTACTCGTAAAGGTAAAGCCTGTGTTATAGAAATGAAATTTAGAAAAAAATATTACGAAGATAAAATGTTAGAGAAGTATAAGTACGATGCTCTAATGAAATTAGATAAAGATATTATAAAATTATATTTTGTAAACGACCCTAAAGGAAACTTTTTATATTGGTTAAATAAGCTTATCCTACCTCAACCAATAGATATGTATTGCCCTGATACTACTCTATGGACTAAAAAAAAAATACTAAAACCGGTTTATCTTCTTCGAGAAAATCAAGCTTCTAAAATAAATTTGAATTAAATTAGGTTAGTATATATATTTATTATATATTTGTAGTATAATTAATGAGGAGGAAGTTTTAAGAGATGTCAGGTGCGAATCCTGTAAAACTAGTTATCGCTCTATTATAAATGTTAATCCTCATTAATTTTTAATTAAATATTTATTATGCAAAAATTAGAAAAGTATAAAACTAATCTTACTTTATTAGGAAATTGGGTTTATAGTTATACTACTCACGTAGCTACTATAGAAGATAATAAACTTATTCAATTAGGTTATTGGTCGCAAACTACTCAAAAACATATTAACTATGTAGCCGAAGAATTAGGATTAGAATTAGTTAAATGAAATATAACTCGGACTTTAAATACGATTTAAAACTAGGTAAAGTAGGAGAAAAATATTTAGCTAATATATTAGAGAATAAAAAAATAGAAGTCAAAGTAGATTTTAAAGCTACTCTTACCGGCAATATATTTGTAGAATATAGTAGTCGAGGAAAAGATAGTGGCTTAATAACTACCGAAGCTTCTTGGTATGCTTATCTTCTTAGTAACGATAAAATTATATTAATCGCTACTAAAAAATTAAAAAATCTTTGTAGGCAATACTTAGGTACGGAGAGAGATATAAAAGGAGGAGATAATAATACTAGTAAAGGAATATTATTACCAATTAAAAAACTATTATAAAAATGTCACACGAACCATTTGAAAACCAAATATTTCATCACTATCGTAAACAAGCAAAAGAAATTAACGATGCAATAGAATTATTAGTAAATCATAATTATATTGTTGTTGACTTACAGGGAAATATAATTAGAAAAAACGTAACCGAGAATGATTCTACTAATTGACGCAGATAGCTTAGTTTTTGCTAGTTGCTTTAAAACTAAAAATACTCCGGATGAATTAGACTATTATACTAATATTGAAGATTCAATAGATAAATTCGATGAGCAGTATATGAAAATAGTAAACGATTTACAGGAGATTTACGATATAGAAAAAGTAATTACCTTTAACGGATGTAAGGGAAACTTTAGAAAACAACTCTCTAAAAAATATAAAGCTAATCGAAAAAAACAAATATTACCTCCCTTATTACATAATATGCATCAATACGTTAAGGACACTTACGAAAGTAAATACGCCTTTGGAGTAGAGACAGACGATATGGTTGCTCGATATTGGTTTACCTTATCTAATCAATTTGGTCGAGATAATATAATGATAGTCTCAATAGATAAAGATTATAAACAATTTCCGGCTCTAATTTATAATTATCATTATAAGCATAAAAAAATACTAAATATAAGTAAAGAAGAAGCTTTATATAATTTCTACGAACAAATGATAGTCGGAGATGTTGCCGACAATGTGAATTACTTTATGGGTAAAGGTAAAAAGTTTTCAGAAAAATATTTTAAAGATTGTAATTCTAAATACCAATACACAAAAAAAATGTATGAGTTATTTAAAAAAGAATATAAAGGTAAAGCTAAGTTAAAGTATATTGAATGTTATAACTTACTAAAACTACGTACCGATTGAAATGGATATTGAAGATTATAATTATTATTTAAATTATAGAAATAATCTAACTCAATTTATTATTCATAACTGCGCTTATTCAAAAAACAAAAAAAGATTTGGTCGAGTTAATTTTGACGAAAGAGAGTTATTATCTCTTTTAAAAGAATTAACAGAAATTAGTTTGTATATTGATAGAATAAAAAAATAGTTTAAATTCGTTATATATATAATTATGATAGAAAAAATTAATATTAATAAAATTTTTACTAACGCTAAGAACCCTAGAATTATAAAAGACTATAAGTTTAAAAAACTTGTAAAAAGTATCAAAGAATTTCCGGAAATGTTACAACTTAGACCTATCGTTGTAGATAATAATAATAAAATATTAGGAGGAAATATGAGATACAAAGCTTGTCAAGAGTTAGACTTAAAAGAAGTTTATATTATAAAAGCTAAAAACCTAAACGAAAAAGAAATAGAACAATTTATTATTAAAGACAATGTAGGATTCGGAGAATGGGATTGGGATATATTAGCGAACCAATGGGATAACGAAATTCTATCCGATTGGGGTGTAGATAATTTTGATTTTTATGATAAAGAATATAATAGCCAAGAAATTAATATAGACGACTTAGATGATTCTATGGTATTAAAATTAAATTATACCGAGGAGAAATATAATTACGTTAAAGAAAACTTAAAAAAAATAGATATAGATATTGAAAAAGCATTATTACAATTACTAAATTATGAAGAAATTTAGTTTCGATTCTATAAGAAACTTTGATAGCCATATACATAACTCAATTAAAGGATATGATTTATTAGATTATTTAATTTTAAATATCTGTTCTTTTTTTATAAAAGGAAATACTCCGGTTATAGACTTAGGATGTACAACAGGAAGGCTAATAGATAAAATAAATAAAACTTATAAAGTAGATTGTATAGGTTACGATATAATAGATAATCAATTTATTAAATCTAATTGTAAATTAATAAAGCAAGATATAACTAAGGATAGTTTTATAATTAAAAAAAGTAATTTAATAATTTCTGTATTTACTTTACAATTTATAGATATTAATAAAAGACTTACTTTACTAAAAAAAGTTTATAGTTCCTTAAATATTAATGGGGCTTTTATATTTTGCGAAAAAGAAATATGTAACGATGGAATTATACAAGAGGTTTTTACTTTCTCTAATTATACTAATAAGAAAAAGGTATTTACCGAAAAAGAAATTTTAGATAAAGAATATGATTTAAGAAAAATAATGAACTCCTTAAACGCTAATCAAAATTTAGAATTATTAAAAAAAGCAGGATTTAAAAAGATAGAACCTTTTTTTCAATCTCTAAACTTTAAAGGATATTTATGTCGAAAATAACTAAAAATATATTTCCTCTTGAATGGAAACTATCCGATGACTTAAAAGTAGAAAGGCATAATAAAAAAGTCTTTGGAACTTTTGTATGCGGAGGAGGTTCTACTATGGGATATAAACTAGCCGGTTATAATCATTTAGGAGGTGTAGAATTTACCGAACACTTTAGTAAAATATATAAAAAGAATTTTAATCCTAAATATTTTTATTTAGAAGATATAAGAAATTTTAATCAACGAGAAGATTTACCTAAAGAATTATATAATTTAGATTTATTAGACGGCTCTCCACCTTGCGCAGCTTTTTCTACTTCTGGAATCGGAGAAAAAATATGGGGTGAGAAATCTATGTACGAAGGTATAAGTCAAATTAAAGATGACTTAGTATTTACTTATTGCGATACAATACTAAAGCTAAAACCTAAAGTTTTTTTATTAGAAAATGTAGCCGGAATATTAAAAGGAAACGCTAAAGTCTATGTAAAGAATATAGTAAAGAGATTATCTAATAATTATAATATTCAAATATTTTCTTTATTCGCAGCCTCAATGGGAATACCTCAAATAAGAAATAGAGTTTTTATAATAGGATTAGATAAAAATATAAAAAAAAATAAACTAGAATTAAACTTTGATATACCTAAAACTAATTTTAGTATTACAAAAAAATATTGGAATATCTTTGAAAACGATATTTCTAAATATTCTATCTCAAAGCATTGGGAAGATATAGAAATAGGGAGTCAGCATAAGTCTCATTTTAATTTAATTAAACCTTCCTTAAATAAACCCTGTCCGACTATAACAGCGACTACAGGAGTAATGAGCGCATATAGTGTAGTACATCCTATTTATAAAAGAAAACTAAACTTAGAAGAAGTAAGGTTATTATCTACTTTTCCTAAAGATTATAACTTTTTAGATACCAACCCTATAGTAACTATGGGAAGGTCTGTATTACCTATTATGATGGCTAATATAAGTAACGAAATATATAAACAATGGTTAAAATGAAATCCAACAAATCCGACACTATAAAAAAGAATCTACTAAAGGCTTTAGAAAAAAGCTTAGGAGTAGTAACTACGGCTTGTAAGAATACCGGAATACATAGAAGTACGTATTACGAATGGTATAAAACCGATGATGACTTTAGAAACGAAGTAGATGATTTACAGAACGTAGCTTTAGACTTTGCCGAGAGTCAATTACATAAACAAATATCGGATAACTCAACGGCTGCGACAATATTCTACTTAAAGACTAAAGGAAAAAAAAGAGGTTATATAGAACGCCAAGAGATAACCGGTGCCGATGGTATGCCTACTGATTTTAAAATTGAGATAATTGATAAAACAGAAGATGTCGATACAACCGAAGATACAGACTAATATTGTATATAAACATTTAGTAAATAGTAAAAAGAAAATAGTAGTCGAGCAAGGGGGTACTCGTTCCGGAAAAACTTATAATATTCTTTTATTTATAATCTTCTACTATTGTTCTAATAATAAAGGTAAAACAGTTACTATATGTCGTAAAACTTTTCCTAGTTTAAGAGCAACAGTATTAAGAGATTTTTTACAAATACTAAATAACTTTAAAATATATAGACCGGAACTACATAATAAAAGTAGTTCGGAATATTATCTATTTGGTAATTTAATAGA
>TARA_R110002012_G_scaffold31968_4_pt1 | contig 11104 bp, 4 predicted proteins | sample TARA_R110002012 | Tara Oceans TARA_R110002012 (sample SAMEA4396515) | marine metagenome | biome: Westerlies Biome; feature: [DCM] deep chlorophyll maximum layer (ENVO:01000326); material: water (ENVO:00002006), including particulate matter (ENVO:01000060) such as... | depth 40 m
CGTCCCGCTTGAGGAATTCGTCGACGCCTTTACCTTCACCAAGTTCGAACCCGCTGGCATGGTGCAGGGCAACGACAGCATCAAGAACGCGACGTCGATCCTTGACTATGTGTTCCGCGAGCTCGCCGTGTCCTATCTGGACCGTACCGATCTGGCGCATGTGCAACCCGAAGGGGCCAGCTTTGACAGCCTCGGCCGCGGCGATCAGGAAAGCGTTGCCAATGTGGCGGAAATCTCCGAAACCGCTGCCAACCGCTCGCTCGAGGTGCTCAAGCAGATCAGCTCCACCGGGTATCTGCGCAACCGTTTGCCGCAGGATCTGGTGCTACTGCAAGGCGGGCAGGGGCACGGCGACACGCAGACGCTTGACCGTGTAATGCCGCAGGCAGGCCAAGCATCAGTCGCGGCCAGCATGGGGTCGACCACAGCGGTGTCCAGCGGCGCAGTCAGCATGGACGCCCGTACCAAAGCAAAGATGCAGGGCTACGAGGGCGAAGCCTGCGGGGAATGCGGCAACTACACGCTGGTCCGCAACGGCACCTGCATGAAGTGCAACACCTGCGGCGGCACGTCGGGCTGCAGCTAAGACAAACGCCCCGGCCTTGCGGTGAAAAGCCAAGCATATGAAGCCCATTTCGAGTGTTTTGGCGGCCATTTACAGGGTAATTAACGCCCAGTTCGCGCAAGTTGTTGATTTTGTTGACGCGAGCTGGGGGCAGATCCTTTATGGAGTTTGATGGTCTAGTTCAGCAATAACGGAGAAGAAACGAGGCAACTATCGGACGTGAGCTACCAAAAGGCATGACGTTACATCTCATTACGGTGTCAAATTGCTAGCAGTTTCGGAATGAGAAAGGAGATAGTTTCTTTTCTCATTCCACCAGACAGGGGGCCGGTGCGCTTGCCCCTAACGATGGCCAAGCCGCAGGCATAAAACAAACGAGCGGTGAACGATGAGCTTGGCTATGCGAAACTTAGGGTGCCCTCTGGGCATCCTTTTTTCGATGCATGTTTAAAAAGAGTTAGTTATATTCGCACACTGAGCTCTTTTCTTGATAAATCTTTGGTCGGTATCTGCGCGAGCTGAAGGGATTTTAGTTTAGTTCATTAGCTATAGAACGTGTCTTAGTGATTGGGCTGCCTTTGGTCATTGATGGTCTTAAAACGATCACGGCCCAAAGCCGACATCTGGCATGCGGTCTAGATACTGCAACCGAAGTCCGCATACCGGACGTTCGCTGCATCAAAGGGTTGAATTTGTTCTCGTTGCTGGCCATTAATTAAGTCTAGTAAATGGCTGGGAAGTGATTGAAGATGTACGCAGAAAAAGATTTTCAATTGCTTGAAGCACGAACCGCAGATGTGCGTGTAGATATGCCGTGGCGACGTGACCGCCCGTATATGAACCCTCATGCTGTGTTTAGTAAGCCAAATCTGCAGAGCTCTTCTGAACAACGCGAGCACATAACTGCCATAATTGGAAAGAATGGTACTGGGAAATCACATCTCCTTGGCGCAATTGTGAAAACCTTCATAACCTTGCAAGAACTAAAGGATGGCAAGAAAGGGAGGGTCAACGAGCTCCCGCTGGATTACTTAGAATATTTGTGTGATCGGAGGCGCTGTACCGTTGAGAGACATCCCTTCGAAAAAGGTCAGTTCGAAGCTACGGTTGAAGGTCGTCGAGTTACGGTTTTCGACTTACCTTTGCCGCGCCGGGTTCTAGCTCTAACAATCAGCCCATTCGACAAGTTTCCAGTCCCTAGAAGAAACCGAAATCCTCTCGCTCCACCAGAAAATTCAATGTATCAATACCTTGGATTACGGGACAGTTTCGGAAAAGCGTCAATTCAAACTCTCTTGTATAGATCGTTAAACAGTCTCTTTGAGAAAAGTGAGGATGACGCCTTACGCAACAGCAACATTGGAGCTGTTTTTGAATTCCTGAACCTAAAACCTACTGTCAATGTAATTTATAGATTGAGAAGTACAGAGCGCCTCCGCCAAGCGGTATACCGGCAACTACATCTTGATAAAGATAAAGTCCTTAACTCAACTCAACAGCGGCAAGTAGAGGAAATGGAGCGCAGTGGCGTTACTGAGTCTGATCTTCGAGAACTATTGGATCTGGCATATAGCAGAGCAGAAAGTTCGAAAATAGAAATTCGTGCCGACTTTGAATATGGTGGAGAAATCGATAATTTCTTCCACAAGCTACAACCTCTTCGACGCGCTGGATTCCTAAATTTGGTTGGCGTTGAGGTAACTCATAAGTCAGGTTTAGCTTCAGACTTAAGGAGTGCAAGTTCAGGCACACTTAGCATGGTTTCTGCACTGATTGCGCTTGCGTCAGTTATCAAAAATGGAAGTCTGATTTTAATCGACGAACCGGAATTGAGTCTCCACCCCGAGTGGCAAATTAAGTATGTCGACCTTTTGGTTAGGACATTTTCTCGATATACAGGCTGCCACTTCGTCGTCGCAACACATTCACCAATGGTGATTTCGGAGCTCCCGGTCCATGCCGATGTGATTTCTTTAGACAATGACACATTGCCACCAACGCATGAAATGCAAGGGAAATCTGCAGACTTTCTGCTTGCTGAAGCCTTTGGGCTCCCTACAAACAATAACCTGTACATCAAGAACCGTATTGTAGACGCATTGCGTTTGGTCGCTGAAGGTAAAGCGAGATCAAGTCAGTTTTCCGAAGTTCTAAAAGACCTTCAAAGACTCGAAGGTGGCTTGGAAGAGGGAGATCCATCAAAGACCATTATAGAAAATTTGCAAAAAGTTGCGGATCAAGCCGGAACGAAGATCAAAAAATGAATCCAGTCAAGTATAGCGCCAAAACCCAAATTTTAGTTGATGCATTTGATGCTTTGCCAAATGAGGCCAAGTTGGGCGATTACTGGGATGACCCGCTAGTCAACCCTGTTCGAGCAGAAATTAAAGACCACTACATAGCTGAGCAGAAATATACATGTGCCTACTGCAACAGAGAAGTCGTTACTGCGAATAAAGCGCTATGGGATGCAGAACACATAGTCCCAAAAGACACTGAGCCGAGATACATGTTCATTCCTCAAAACCTCGCAATTTCTTGTCGAGATTGTAATATTGCCAAAAGAACAAAAGAGATAAGAACAACAACCCGTAAAAAATTTCCAGATGAATCAAAGCATTACAAGATAGTGCACCCTCATTTTGATGATTACGAGCTTCACATAAGGTGGATTGGTGATATTTGTGCACCAATCTCGGGTAAGGGAGCTGAAACCCTAATTGCCTGCGATTTAACCCGATTTACTGCAAAACTGCTGGGAATAAATGGGGTCCTTGCAGGGGCAGGCGTTGATAAACATGTTGGCGAGATACTCAAAGCAAAAACACCCGTTGAGGCTAAAGCGGCTATGGCAGCAATAAGCGTCTATGTAGCTGAAATTCCGCAAGAGTAGGCCAAAACACTTGCAGTTTTTGCCGAAAAATCAGGCATGTATGTAACACACATCCATTTGATGTACCCACATGGGCAATCTTCAATATCAATATCAATAGCTTACATGAAAAACGCAAATTTACAACCGATGCGTAGGCGTTGTGTCTATCGCCAAAATTCCAAGGCAGTAGATGTCCAGTTTCCGATTTATACTTGGTGGTGCTAATGCTGGTTTCACAGGTGCATCCGAGGCAAAATCGCCAACGCAGCAAACGTCGATCTGCCTACGCCAACGGCTGCTTTATCAAAATAAACTATGGCGTCTCGCACCCGCAGCGAATGTCTGGAATCCGCCCTTGGCGTCAAGGGGCGCACCTCCGACGCGAACGACCCAAAGCCGCCACTCGGAACTCTCGAAATACGCAAGTGCAGCATCCCCCAAAGCGGACCTTGCATTTTCCCTTTGAGGTGATGTCGTTTGAGTCAGCGCTTGTTGTCGGTTAACGTTTAGAAATGTGTGTAGCTTCCCCAGATTTCAGGATAGGAGATATGTACCCGAGGGTACTGCTCGTCGGCGCATGCCCTGGGGCTAATGAAGAGGAACACGGGAGACCCTTCGTTGGTAACTCCGGACAAAACCTCGCAGTCATGCTGCAAAGACTACATGTTCTTCGTCCGGATATTTTTCCCTCAGAACGCTTAGATGACTATAGTTTGATCAATGCTCATTCGCTCCCAAGATATCGAGGGCGCGAAGGGTATGATGGGAGAACAGAGCCACTGAGGGAAGAGATTTTGGCCAACGAGAACCGGACAAGGTTTGCGACACAGATCGAACATTTAGAGCCGACGACCATTGTGTATTTGGGCGTGACGGCTGAGTTTGCTCATGAAATTACTGAAACTACCGTTGCCGAGTTTCAGGCCTACAGAACCAGCCATTCTTCGACGCCGGCTTGGAATGCAAAGGCTGACTATATTGGCATTCAAGCAGATGAAAAACTGCGTCAGTGGGCTGAAGATAGACTTGAGCAAATAATCTGACCGTGAATCTTGCGGAGGATATGGCAACCCAAATCCTTGTTAGCACCTTGTTTCGAGGAGCCATCGGTGGGAACATCATCGGAGAGTTTTCACGAAGACCCACTACAGCATTGAAAAGGCGAAGTATTGAGCAGACCTATAGAAGTAAATGGCGCACCCGCATCCAACGCGGGAGATGAATTTCATGAAGCATGGGCGCTCGGAAATGCCTTGAAATTGCTGGACCCATCTACTGGTCTTACTGAATTGACTGTCGAGGGTGTCAGGGACGCCGCAGAAACTAATAACAGTGCCAATTGGGACGGAGTGGATTGTGCATTATACTTCGACGATAATGAGAACCCCGAGAACTCACGCGTTGAATTCATTCAGCTGAAGTACTCGGTGACTGGCCAGAATAAAAGTTGGACGCTAGCTCGCTTTTGCTCATCAACAAAGAAGACAGGCAATAACTCCGTGGCCCGAAGGCTCGCAGACGCGTTCAAAGGCGCGATTAAGGGGCGGCGGCCTCGCCACGTGGAGCCATCGCTGAGCATAAAGCTGGTAACTAACCAGCCAATAGCAAAGAAGCTGCAAAGTAGTATAGTCAAGGCAGCATGCAGCAAGTTGCATGGAGACGATTACAACTCGCTAAAGCGTGCAACTGGTCTCGGAAAAAACCAACTAATCCAATTTTGTAAGGTGCTGGTACTTGAAGGCGGTGAAAACGCCAGAGCAGAGCTCCGTGAGCAAAATACGAAGGAAATCTCCGAACTAGTTTTGAGCCCAGTCAAAGACATGGCTGACAATCTGCGAGTGCGCATTCAGGAGTTACTTGGACCGGAAGGGAACAGAACCGTCAAACGCGATACGGTGTTGAGTTGGTTCAACCTTGGAAGAGGTCAAGGATTGTTTCCTTGCGAACCAGAGCTCGAGCCCCTTTCAGAGGCGATCCCACGATCTACTACGGAAACTCTTGCCCGTGAGGTTCAAAAGCATCCACTGGTTGTTCTGCACGGGAAAGGAGGTTGTGGGAAAACAACCACGGCTAGAAGTCTAGAGACCGCCTTGCCGGTTGGCTCGAGAACCATAGTTTACGACTGCTACGGTGCAGGCAGCTATCGTGACCCGTCAAGGCCAAGACATAGTTCCTGGCAGGGATTCACGCAATTATCCAACGAGCTTGCAAGGTCGACCAATACACCGCTGTTCTTCCCGTACAGTGAACGGGACGATATGGCTCCACCGTTCCGTCAAAAGCTGGAAACCGCGTCTGAGATTTTTGGTCGAGAGAACCCAGGTTCCTTGTTGGTTATTATTATCGACGCGGCCGACAACATTGTGACTCACGCAGCTACACAAACTCCGCCACAAAGGTGCTTTGTGGATCAGTTAGTTGCTTTCACCGATCTTCCCTCCAACGTTCGAATTCTAATCACATGCCGCACCTCTAGGCTATCAAAAATGAACCTCCCTGAGGAGACCAAAGAAGTCCTATGCCCCGCGTTTTCTCTTAGTGAAACAAGGGCAATGATCGCGCTCCATGGTTTGGAAGGAAGCGAGACTGAGATCAGCGATTTTCATGATCTCTCGCGTTGTATTCCTCGTGTTCAAACAAGTGCACTGGCCGGAGCAACGTCGTTGTCAGATGCGGTTGATTTTCTACGTCCTAATGGAAAGTCTCTGAATGATCTCTTCGATTCAAAAGTTCGAGAGGCATTCGACCGTAGTGGCGTCGACATTCGACGGAGCTACTGGTGCGCAGCGTTGGATGAACTCTCAGCTCCGATGCCAATCAATGTACTATCCAGAGTTTGCGAGCTTGGCGAAGGGGTCACTGAAGATATAGTTAACGACCTTGCGCCGAACCTACGCATAGGTGATCGGGGCGTTGAGTTTTCCAACGAAGATTTCGAAGAATACTCTGAGCACGCCGCTAAGGGGGCAACGGAAGCGGTGCGCGCGGCAATCGCAGAGATACTTGTGTCAGAAAGGCTAAACTCGAGTTACGCGGCATCGCATCTGTTCGACGCACTTATAGCTTGCGGTAGAAAATTTGAGATGGGTCGTTTCCTTGGAGAGAAGGACGGCACTGCCGCGATCTCAGATCCGATTGTGAGGAGAAGAGTAGATCTTTCACGCCTGCGAGCCGCACTCCACATCGCTTCAAATGACCAAGATGAAATTGAAGTTGGCGAAACGATATTTATCGGTGCCGAAGCGATGCGGACTTCCGGGAAGGTGGACGAGCTGATATTGGCGAACTCTGATTTGTCGGCAACGTTCCTCGAAGAAACCCTTGGCGGCCTAGTGCTTAATGACCCGGAGCAGCGCAGCAAGCAAGGCTCCGTGTTGTTCCACCTTGCAAGAGATAAAATTAGGCAGGGTAAACCTTTTGAAAGTCGTCTAAATCTGCAAGCCGCCGAAGAGTGGATGCGTCAAACCTTTAACGACAAAAATGGGCATCAAAAATGGAACACACAACGGAGAGACGTCGTCACAAGGCTTGTGACGTTTTTTGCTCTTCGCGGATGGTCGCTGGTCGAGCAGGATTGTGATCGCTGGACAAGCCCCTCTTTCTGTATAGCGTTGCGAAAATGGGTTCTTTCGAAGATTGTGATTGAGTTTGGCCCAAGCGTCATCCCCAAAATTTTGGGAGAGTTGAATACGTGCTACCATTTTCTCGCAATCAACAGTTTGTGCAGGGCCGGTATCACTCCCACACCTCAACAGCGCGAACAGGCACTCAACGGACTTACCAAATTCGATCTGGATGAGCTTGGAGAGGATGAAGGATATGGATCAGGACCGTCGATCACTGCGGAGTTAAGAAGCGAGATACTCTTCTTCCTTGAGGGATTGGTACAAGGGGGTGAGATAACACTGCATCAATCGAAGTTGATCTTGGATAGGCTTCGAGAATTTGGCCAGAAAAACTTCAGGAAGCTGCACCTTACCTATCCGTACCCAGTTGATTTTTATTTGCGTACTGCCATTCTCACGTCGCTCTCCAACAGTGAAGAGCCTGACTTAGACGCTATGTTTACTGAACCTGAAAGGCTCAGAGAGGAAGAGCGAAGTGAGGAAAGCGAAAGGGATTTCAAGCTCGCGAAGGAGCGGTACGATGAGGTTTGCGGACTGCTGCCAGCATACAAAGCATATGCAAGTCTGCTTGTTGAAAGAACCGAGGTGGTCGTTAAGCAGCTTGAACAGATAACATCTAGACTTGGGAGCACCAGCAGTAGGGGTTATCAATACTTCTACGTTCGAAATACTCTGCGCCTTAGAGCAACCGATCTACTTGCTTTGTCGAACCTGGACGAAATGACAAAGGCCAAGTTCCTGAAAGCCTCGCTGACCGAGCATGAAGCCTTCGATGATCATGAGGGGCAGCTATGCGCAGCAATCTTGCATGACCCCTCAATGCAATCAGTCGTTGCCGATGCGCTAGAGAAAAAGTCGGAGGAGATTGGAAGACTTCACGTCCGCGCAACCGAAAAATCCGAGTATCTGCTCTCCATTGCCCGCGTCTTCTTGGACTTCTCAAAAGATCATGCAGAGATCGCGTTTTCTGACGCTCTGAAAACCGCCGAGGAAGTCGACCTAGAAGCGTTAGACATTCTACATGCACTGTGTCGTGTCGTGAAACGAGACCGCCCAGATACACCGGAAACCAGGGAGCTCTTGGGTGCCTTTGCTCGAGTGGTCCGGCACGCTGGAGACTTACTGCAATCGGAAGACGGATTTCCTCTGGAAGAAGCCTTGGAGGCGGTCACCCTATCAAACCCGCCTGTTGGCGCAATGACTGCCTCGCGTTGGGGGGATGAAGGGTTCTCTACGCATGGTAGTGAGATAAGGCTATTCTTAAAAACCACATTGGACATGGGTTGGCTTAGCGCACCTGATGGATATGCGCTTGCGCAAATCCTGGGAGACGTACCGCCATCAATTGAAGACAGAATACTGAATGATTTGGATGGGGTTCCTAAGGACGTACAGAATGGTTTGTTGAACAACATAATTGAGCGAAAAATTTTGGAAACAACACCCTACTCCGATGCCCACATTCCGGACATTCTGGAAGAGTTGTGTCGATCTAGGGAATCCGTAGCGGAAGCATGGTCCCAGCTGGAACAGATCAGACATTTCAAGTCGATGGCCCCAGCACCGCAAAAACCTGATAGCAACAGAGCGGGTGTTCTGCGGCCCGAGCCCACGAAGGAGATGGAAAAGGATGAAGGTAAAGTTGACTGGACGTCCGTCGATCCACTTTCTGCTGATGCAATTGCCGAAGCGCAAGAAGCCGATCAAAAGGCAAGAATTTTCGACGTCAAAGAACGTCTGCTTGAGTTGCGCACGCGAGTTCGATTTTCAGATCGGATAGAACACCTCAATACGCTGGTTCAATGCGCACGTACATCAAGGTGGCCCGACAACGAAATAGAGGCGATTTTTGCTGCGTTGGACGACTGGCCAGGAAGGGCAACAACCGAATGGTGCGCAAGCAACCTTCCTAAGCTGACGGTGGAACTTGGTGGCAGGACGATGGGCTATAGTTGGTATCATGGAGAACAGTTTGCTGAACTCCAGGCCCGCTCTGGACTACCTCCAGAAGGCCGACGTCAAGTTGTTTTAGACTTGGTTGAACAGAACGCCGCGAAGTTGGGTGCAACGAGTCTTCTGAAGCTTCTTGCCGAGTACGTCAGCAACTTGGAACTGAAAACAGCGGATGAACTATTAGCACGGCTGATCGACCGCACAGAAGCTCGCCTAAACATGGATGACAGTGTTCGCAAGCGGTACCTATTTGAGCCGAAGAGTCTGCCCACAACTCAAAGCGAGGTCGCCTCTGCTCTGATTTATAGGTATTTGGGCGATATTGATTCGAGAGTGCGTTGGCAAGCTTCTCACGCGCTTTTGAGCGCAGTGCAGTTAGGCATAGCAGACTTGATCAAAGGTGTTTTTGATCATGCTATCGGTCAGTTCAATTGCAACTATACTTTCCCTGACTGCCCATTTCAGGAAATGAATGCCGCCCAACAATTGTCGATGGTGTTGGCTCAAGTGTCTTCTCATCATCCTGCTATTATTGCGAACCATGAAACCGAGATCTTGAAGCTATGGACCAAAAACCAACCGCACATTCTGATTGGACATTTCCTCGCGAGAGCGCTTGATCAGGCACGACAATGCGGCGCGAACGTAGAGGTGGATGAAACAAACCTAGCCTCAATGAACGGCTCGGCTTCGACGAGGGCCCCGAGAGTGAAAGATCGCCATTCCCGTGACTTCGATAGTCACGCCGACCCAGGCTCGCGATTTAGTTTCGACAGCATGGACATCATACCGTATTGGTACTCTCCTGCGTGCCGAGTGTTTGCAGATGTGTCATCAAGTGAGTTGATCCAAGTTGCTGAAGAATGGATTGTGGATCGCTGGAATGGCCACAACGAGACCAGTCATTGGAAGAATGAGCCGAGACAGAGCCGTTTGAAAGATGACGACTATGGGCTTTATTCGGCGAGGCACGGTTCTCGACCGACCATTTATCGACATTCGGTCTATTTACAATGGCACGGCTTGCACATGGCGATCGGTGAACTGATGAAAACACGCGCTTTGGTAGAGCGTGACGACGATCACTATGATACGTTTGAAGGATGGTTGGAGCGCGACGATACAACCTATCCAACAATCTGGATATCCGACCTCTTAGGAACACTGCCACTTTCGAACAGATACTGGGAACAACCGGAACCTGATCGAGAGGAGTGGGTTGGTGAGGCGGATGCAGTTGATCCGCTAGCAGAGATAATAGGGGAAGACGGCGGTCTGGCCCTTAGTCAGTATCGAGAGCATGGGATGTATGAGTATGGAGATCAGGCAGCCCATAGCGAAGTTCGCAGTAAAGCTGCTTTCGTACCAAGCAAAACGGCTCCTGCACTTTTGAGGGCCTACGCAGCCACAGCGGACTACTATGACGTCTTCATTCCTGACCCCGACGATTTTGAAGAGAACGACGGGAAAGACAGCGATTTTAGCATCATCCCAGCTATCCAGCGGCCTTTGGCCAATCGTGACGTCGGAGTTGATGAGGAAGACCCGCGCTGCTTCAAGGGGCGCGGTGTTCAAGTAGCCCCCTCAAAGACAGTCCTCGATGTTCTTCAAATACCGTCTGGTCCATCGTGGTCCTCATCTTGGGGCGTTGAGGAGAATGGGATTGCCGATTTGAGCTATAGTGCTTGGAGTACCACTCCGAACGACAGCGAAAGATCGATGCGACATCGATCCTATTCCTACGTCGACGGCTATAGGTTGAGCGTAACTGAAAAGGCACTTCAAGAGTCAATGAATGCACTGGAATGTGATTTACTAGTTACAGTGAACCTGGAACGTTCGATTGGGAGCGAATATGGTAAAAGCAGTAAAAAAAGAACCGCTCACAAAAGGGTCGAAGTTATCCGGCTCGATCGGGACGGAACGTACGAAACGCGATCAGGCCATAGAGGAACTTGGGCGAAAGCTAATTAGCGATCTGGGCGAGCGGGACATAACCGCGAAATGGATGGCTGCTTACGTGTCGGAGCAGATGGTCGGGGAGTGTGCGTAATTTTGTGCCCTGGCGCCTTTAGTTACGCCATG
>TARA_R110002012_G_scaffold118569_3_pt1 | contig 11102 bp, 2 predicted proteins | sample TARA_R110002012 | Tara Oceans TARA_R110002012 (sample SAMEA4396515) | marine metagenome | biome: Westerlies Biome; feature: [DCM] deep chlorophyll maximum layer (ENVO:01000326); material: water (ENVO:00002006), including particulate matter (ENVO:01000060) such as... | depth 40 m
CACGGACTTCGCCTCCGGTGCCTTCGAGGAGAGCTGGGCTGCCTACCAGGACGTCTACCTCCAGAAGGCCGGAGAGATGATCGCCGACCGGCACAAGCAGGTCTGGCAGAACGCTACCAGCGTAACCTACACGGAAGGTCTCCGAGACGTTGTTGACCTTGTCAATGATGGCCGGGATCAGGAAGCGGCTCAGCGGATTGCAGAGACCTTCCAGGTTGCTGAGGAGGATTTGTCAGAGAACAACTTGGTGTCCTTGGACCTGCTGGTCGGATCGCTTGAAGCAACCCTGGGCGACCTAGCCGTCAACGGAGATGATGGAGAGCTGGCTGGGGACATTCTGGACCTCGCTAAGGACACCCTGTTCGGTGGGAAGAAGCTGGGCGACAGGCCTGAGTACCTGAAGCAGCTCGCTGAAATGGAGGCCCAGTACGAAGCCGTCCGAGGCAGCTTCTTCGATACCCAGGCCAAGCGTCTGGCGTCAGAGAAGGTCATCGTCCTCGGAGAGTACCAGGATGAGACCTACAACCGCCTCGTACAGATGGGCAACGAGGGCGACGACGCGGGCCGCATGAACGGCTGGATCGAGCTTCAGTGGTCCGCCAACAAGGACGACCCCTTCCGGGACGAGAAGCGCGAGCTGGGCCGACAGCTGATCCAGACCGTGCTGTCCCCCAAGCCGGAGTCCGCTCAGCTCAAGGCTGAGTACGACCTCGCGCTGGTGCAGGGCACCCTCAGCGCTGAGCAGGTTATCGATTCCATCGGGCACGGCCTGAACTCGTCCTCTGCTGCCTCCTACCTCCAGCAGCTTCAGGACCAGTCCTCCAGCCCCGGAGAGCGGCAAGGCTTCGCGCCCCACGACAGCGTCATCACCACGATTGGCCGGGCCGAGGAGTACGTCGATGGCTACGGTGGCGGTATCTCTGAAGACGCCAAGACCCTCCGTGACGACATGGTCGGGCAGTTCAACGAGCGTTGGAGCGAGATCCTCCGGGAGTCCCGCAACACCGCCGTCGTGCCCGCAGAGCGTCGCTACAGCTGGCTCCAGGAGCAGGCCGCTGCCCTGTCCACCCAGTTCGAGACCTCCATCGACGCTCGGTTCGGGAACATCCGTCAGGAGCGGGAGGACGCCCTCCGCGTCATCGATGACCTCCGCCTCCGTGGCCAGGACTACATGACTCAGTTGAGGGACGCCCAGGCTAAGGACCTGATCGGCGACGACACCTTCAACGAGTACGCTGGCGCTCAGGCTGGTGTTAGAGACAACCAGCGGTGGACGAACACCCGCGAGTCCAACCTGGACTACGGTCAGATCGTCGGTATGATCCAGTCCTCGCCGCAAGTCGAGGCTCTCGGAGGCGTGGGCGACCCGAACTACACCGCTCCTATGGCGCAGGCCCTGGTGGATGCCAGCCTCAGCCGCTACCGCTCGGACGAGTCGGACATGATCGATGAGGTCCGCCGCACCATGGACCCCGGTCAGTGGAACAAGGCCATCACGGATGGTCGGGCACAGCTGATCGAGAATTACCGCAAGGAGTTCGCCGGTCAAGAGGCTGTGGACATCGCCGGTACGACCGGCACGGACACCCTGGACCCCTCCGACAAGGCCGTCCTCGACCAAGGCGCTGCTGAGCGCAAGCAACGGAACCTCAAAGGCTTCGGAGACTACATCACCCAACGCAACGCCATGCACGGAGGCGCAGGCATCCCCGAGCACAGCCCCGCCAGCCCTCTGCTACAGGACCTGGGACGTAACTCCATCTCTGTCTGGTGGTCTGGTGGCCCCGACCCGCTGAACTTCTACGGCAAGCTCAACGACCACACCTCCGGCAAGGCGAGCGTCAGCTTCTCCGACGTCGCTTCCTCGCAGGAGGCCGTCTACCGAGACCTCATCTCCGACAGCCCCGCAGGGGAGCCTCTGAGCCCTGAGGTCACGGACGCTCTGGTCGAAATGAAGATCGACTTCGGTCTCGGCTTGGACCACATCATGTCTGGTACAATCAGCTACGGCCAGGGTGCTCATGTCATCGCCTTCGACCCCACCACGGTCAACCCCTACACTACCTCCTTCTTCCGGAGCCCCGCCGCGCTCGAAGCGGCACAGAAAGACCCCACCGAGTTCCAGGCCGCGCTGGAGATCATGGGCGCTGACCTGGAAGACTTCAGCCGCATCATGCACATGCAGAAGATGATGCAAGAAGATTACCTCCGGATCCGCTACGGCAGCACGAAACAAGACTGATGGCTTACACCTACCAAACCAACCCCGGTCAGACTACTGGCGGCAACCATTCGCTACTGAAAGACCTCGCACTGGCTCCGGCCCGAGGAGCGGTGGGCTTCACCCAAGGCCTCTACGGCCTCGCGGACACCCTGACCCTGGACAGCCTTCCTGACTGGAAGGAGAATCCGCTGGGCGAGTCCAAGACCGCCGCAGGCGGCATCGTCCAAGGCCTGACCAACTTCGGGCTGGGCTTCGTCCCCGTCCTTGGCTGGGTCGGCAAGGGAGGCAAGGTCGCCAAGACAGGCGTCCGCCTCTTCGGCGGGCTCTCTGATGACGCCATCAAGCAGGCAGGCGGTCTCGGCAAGTTCGGACGCACCATCGGTAAGGAGACCGTCGCCGGAGCCATCACCGACTTCGCCGTCTTCCAAGGCCACGATGGCCGTCTGTCGGACATCATCCAGCAGTACCCGGCCCTACAGAACCCGATCACGGAGATGCTCTCCTCGGACGAGGATGACAGCGAGATCGTGGGCCGTCTGAAGAACACCCTGGAGGGTGCCGGTCTCGGTGTCTTCCTGGACAGCGTCGTCGCAGGCGTGCGCCACATGAGGGGCGTCAAGAAGGCGCTGGCAGAGAACCCCGAGGCCAGCCTGGAGCAGCTGACCAAGGCCGGAGACGACGAGGCCGGTGGTCTGGAGGCCTATGACAGCGCCTTCTACGACATCGATAAGCACATCGAGGAGCTGACTGACGCCGACGCCCGTGCCGGTGGGCGGCTCCGCGAGACCAGCCATGAGAGGGCCCTCGGTCAGGCTGAGGAGTTCGATGGCCTGGACGGTCTCTTCCAGCGCAAGCGGGAGGTCCTGGAGGAGGACCAAGCGATCCGCCGTGAGGTCCATGAGGCCAGCGGCATCGACCTCGACGAGCTGACCGACGAAGAGATCGACTCCATGGGGCTCGACCGCGACGACCTCATCGACATCGACCAGGGCGTCCTGTCTCCTCAGGAGGAGTACCTGCTCCTCTCCAAGGGCCTGGACAACCTGGAGGAAGATGAGCTGGCGACCATCGCCGCCCGTCAGGAGGCCGCACAGAAGGCGTCAGAGGGTGCTGTGGTCATGCAGCCCCGGAAGCCCGGAGAGAACATCGATGCCCAGACCCAGGAAGCCTCGCAGGCCACCCAGCAGGGTCTCCTGGACGCCAGTGAGGCCGAAGGCGGACCTACCGGCGTCTTCCAGGACAGCGGTGCAGCTGAGCGTGAAGCCGGTGCCCGCGTCCGAGCGGCCTCTGGAGACGGCGCTCCCGTCCGTGGGGCCAGCAACTTCACCAACCGCCTCAAGACGGAGATCAAGCGAGGCAAGCTGATCGACGCTGGGGACGACATGGACACCATCGAGGCGTTCATCGACCGCGTGGGCCCCCGCCTCTTCGAGGACGTCGGGGTCTCGGTCCGCCTCAACGACAACGCGGACGCCGCCGCCACCTACAACTTCGGCACCTCCATCGTGACCCTGTTCCGGGACACCATCAAAGAGGGTGAGCTGAAGCGGGCCACTGTCCACGAACTCTGGCACAGCCTCTCCCGCTACCTGCCGGGTGAGAAGCTGGCTGTGGTCCGAGCCGACTTCGAGAAGGCCCGCTCCGCTGCCATGGCCAAGGACGCCTCTCTGGAGGCGCGGCTTCAGAACAAGACATGGTCCCGCGAGGAGTACCGCTTCACCGACATCGACGAGTGGTTCGCTGAGGAGATGACCGACGCCAGCCTCCGCCGTCTGGTGGACTACTCCGCCGCCACCCAGAGCGTCATCGCTCGGGCCAAGCTGATCTTCAAGGAGTTCATCACCGGACTCCGCGCCAAGTTCGGCCACAAGCGTACCCAGGCCATGGTCGATGACTTCTTCAACGGACGCATCGACACCAAGGCCCGCAACTACGACCTCCAAGGCCGCTGGTCCACCCGCGCCCAAGGCGTGGAGAAGCGTGTGGGCGGGATCTCCGCCGCCAAGCTCGGACGCCTCGGCATCGACGAGAGCAGCTGGTCCGGCCTGGAGGATGCGGTCAAGGCTGCCCGCCAGGAGTCCGGGGACGCAGCAGAGAACAGCGCTGCCGCCCTGGAGAAGTGGCTGAAGGGCAATCAGAACCAGCTCAACATCCGTCACCTGGAGGGCCGGGACGGTGTCCAGTACCTCATCCGGGCCATCGACGACCTGTTCGACGACGTCTTCCGGGCTGAGGTCAAGAGCCTGGAGAAGGTCCCGCTCAGCGAGCAGATGTCCCAGGGCATGGACGAGGTCGGCCGCATCCTCGGTAACGACGACCCCCAGCAGACGCTGGCTCAGATGCTCCGTGGAGCTCAGGGTGACGTCGTCAAGGCCCGCTCTCGGATGCTCGCCGCCCGCACGCTGCTTGTCAGCTTCTCTGACCAGCTCAAGACGGACGCCGCCAAGTTCCTGGAGGCCGGAGGGACCGACGTCGCCGCCGAGCACCAGATCCTTCGGATGCTCCGCAACAACATCCTCCTCCAGGCTGAGCTGAAGGGCGTCCAGGCTGAGTTCGGTCGGGGTCTCGGCAGCCTCCGTCAGGCCGCACGCCTCGCGGACCTCCCGATGTCGCCGTTCGACAACACGGACCAGGGCATGAGGGACAACCTGGAAGAGTGGATGTCCAACCTCGGCGGTCGGGAGAAGTTCCACGGCTTCCTTGAGGAGCTTGTCACCGCCAACGGCAAAGGTGGAGTAGACGGCGCAGCGCGTCAGGCCGCTCTCCTGGCCCCCGCTGGGTCCAAGAACTTCTGGGGCATCACCTCGGAATACTTCATCAACAGCATCCTCTCTGGAGGCAAGACCCAATCGATCAACGTCCTCTCCGGCTTCATGTACGGCATGTACCGTCCGCTGGAGCGGGCTCTGGGCTCGGCCCTGACCCTCAACGGCACCCAGCTGGGCGAGTCTCTCCGAGAGGCCTCGAAGCTCCTGGGCGGCTACACCCGCGCCTTCAGCGACCTCTTCACCCTGAAGACCCGCATGGACCAGGGCAAGCTCACGCCGCTGGGTCTTGGCTGGAAGGCTGCCCGTGAGGGAGACGCCATCCTCGACAAGGGCGGCAAGACCCTGGACACCGGCAACTTCAAAGCCATCGCCTCTGACCGCCAGGACCTGATGGGTGACGCCATCAACGCCGCTGGTAAGTTCATCCGTGTTCCCACTGCCGCCCTTCGCGGGACCGACGAGTTCATCAAGCAAGTCGTCTACCGCAACAAGGCCGCTACCATCCTGGAGTCGCAAGGCATCGCCGCTGGTAAGACTGGCGTGGAGCTGTCTGATTATGTCGAAGAGGCGTTGCAGAAAGTCACACGCGACGGGCAGATGTACACCCAGGAGACGATGTACCAGCGAGGCGTGGAAGTGGCGAAAGGAGAAGGCATCGAAGAGCCCGGTGCTCTCGCCAAGCGTGCGAAAGCCTGGGCAGCAGAGAACTGGGACCCCGAGCTAGGAGCCACCGCCAAGATGGCCCTGGACGAGGCCCGTCACTCCACCTTCTCCACCCCGCTGCGCGACCAGCAAGGCTTCATGGCCGACGCCGGTAAGGCGCTCCAGAAGCTGGCCATCCAGCACCCGATGATGAAGATGGTGGTGCCGTTCGTCCGCACGCCCCTCAACATCGCCCAGGCCGCTAAGACCCGCCTCATCGACCCCACGACTGGTCTGATGAGCCTGCTCAACCCTCTGGACGGTAAGGTCCGTGGGGCCTTCCTCGGCAAGGAAGCCGACATCCAGGCAGTGCGGGACGGGGCTAACAAGTTCCTGGCCGACTTCTTCAGCAACGATCCCGGCAAGCGTGCTGAGGCCATGGGCCGCACCGCCCTCGCCTCCGGCGCTGTGATCGGCCTGACCGGTCTGGTCGCCTCCGGTGACATCACGGGCAAGGGTCCCTCCGACCCCAACCTCCGACGCCTGCTCATGTCCAACGGCTGGCAGGAGTACAGCTTCCGGACCAAAGATGGCGGCTACATCAGCTACGCCCGCCTGGACCCGTTCGCCACCATCCTCGGAACCGTCGCCGACTTCTTCGACTACTCCCGCTGGGCTCAGCCCGACGAGTCGGAGATGGAGATGATGAGCTACGGCCTGATGACGGCTGTCGCCAACAACTTCACCAACAAGACCTACCTCCAGGGACTCGGCAACTTCGTCGAAGCCATGAACGCGCCTGATCGGAACATGGCCCGCTTCGTCGAGAACTACGCCCGGTCCGCCGCGCCGTACTCCGGCTTCTCCAACCAGTCGATCATCGGCCCCACGGACGACCATGTCCGCTCGGTGCAGGGCGTCCTCGACGCCTTCATCAGCCGTGTCCCTGGTCTGGCCCACTCTCTCGACCCTGTCCGGGACGTCCTCGGCAGGCCCGTAGAGCGGACCCGTGCCCTTGGCTCCGACAAGTCCATGCTCTTCGACGCCGCCGTGCCGATCAACTTCGTCCACAGCAAAGAGGACTCCATCTCCAAGGAGTTCCTCAAGCTCAAGCACGGCTTCTCCAAGCCCGGATCGAAGCTCCTTGGTGGGCTGATCGAGCTGAACGACTACGAGACCCGAGGCGGTCAGAACGCCTACGACCGCTACCAGCAGCTCGCCGGTACTGTCAAGGTTGGCGGACAGACTCTCGAAGCCAGCCTCAAGAAGGTCATCCGGTCCAACCGCTACAAGCGCCTGTCGGACGTATCCACTGCCGACGTCGAGTCGCCCCGCATCCGTCTCCTGAACACCATCATCCAGCGCTACCGTAGGGAAGCGCGTCGCCAACTCTTCCGTGAAATCCCTGCTCTCAAAGAGCGCGAACGGGGCCTGAAACTCCAAGTCCAACTGGCCCGCCGAGGTCGCTGATCCATGACATTCTCCTACACTGAGGTCGTCGCCTCTCTCCCGACGCTTGATACCTACGGGTACTCGTTCCCGCACCTCGACGACACGCACATCAAGGTCTCTGTCAACGGAACCGTCCTCGACCCCGGCGACTACACCGTCAACAGCGGCGTCCCCAATGTGGCCATCACGGCCAACATCCCCATCGTCGATGACGTCGTGAGGGTCTTCCGTGAGTCCAGCCCCAGCGTCCGTCTCGTGGACTTCGAGAGCGGATCGGCACTGACGGAGACCAACCTGGACCTGAGCGCGGACCAGCTGTTCTACATGCTCCAGGAGAGCATCGATGACACGGAGGATCGGATCGCAGAGATCGCGGCCCTCGGTACGGACGACATCGAGAACGACCACCCGTCGCTGACCTCCACGACCTTCCCGGAGCTGACCGGTGTCCTGGAGAACATCCGGCTCAACCTCGTCACGGCCTTGGCTGTCTTCGGAGGTCCTGGAGCTGACGGGCGCGTCCCGGACAGCGTCACCTCCGACCAGACCCGCTTCCTCCGGGATGACGGAGTGTGGGCCATCCCCGCTGGCGGTGGTGGAGGCGGTGGCGGCGGAGTCTGGGGCGCTATCACCGGCACCCTGACCAACCAAGCCGACCTCGTCGCCGCGCTGGCTGGTAAGGCGGACACCTCCCACACGCACCCTCAGTCTGAGATCACGGACCTTGTGTCGGACCTCGCGGGCAAGGCTGCTGTCGGCCACACGCACCCCGTCTTCAACGGCACCAACGACGGCCTAGTCCCCGACCCGGTCACTGCTCCCGCTGGCGAGTTCCTGAAGGACGATGGTACCTGGGACACCCCGGCTGGTGGAGGCGGAGCCCCCGCAACCCCTGACAGCATCGTCAACGTCTCTGGCGCAGACGACGCACCTATCGGCTCGGCTCTCATCAAGGACACGGACGTAGGTGACGGTACCTGGGCAGCGCAGCCTGCCGCTCCCACGAATCTGACCTTACCGCTGGCCGAGAAGGAGGTCCTGATCGCTGATGGCAGCGGGGACCTTGTGGACCGCGCCCTGGTCACTGGAGACGTGACTGGGTTGGACACCGCCTTGGCTGGCAAATCCGCTACCGGCCACGGTCACGCTATCGGGGACGTCACCAACCTTCAGACGGAGCTGGACGGCAAATCCGCTACCGGCCACGGTCACGACGAGCTAGACACCGTGACGACAGGTACGGTCCTCGGGCGGTCCACGGGTGGTGCTCCGGGTCCGGTAGAAGAGATCGACGGGCCTACCCTGAAGACGATGCTCGCCCACACCCTCGGCGAGCTGGACGGCGTCCCTCCTGGCGCTGACACCCCCGCCGTGGGTATCACCCTCGTCGGCAACGGGGCCTCCTGGGACCTCGCTGCCGGTATGCCGCTGGACGATACGGGACGTGAGGATTTCGACCTACTGGCTTATCGTACAGACGGGTCGGCTAACGAGTATCAAGCCATCGAGATCGATGTTGCGGATACCTCTCTGGAGAGGGTGCGTGGCTGGGAGACTGAGCCGCTGTCCACCCCCAACACCTCCCGGATTGCCTTCCAGGTCAAGGCTCTTGGCATCGCCACAGGGCACCTCCAGGACAACGCCGTCACCCCGGCCAAGATGTCCCACGGCACCTCGCTCCAGCTGATGCGTATGAACGTTGGCGGCACAGCCCCTGAGTGGGGTACGCCTGTCCTCGACAACATCAGCGACTGTGACGTCGGCACCACGACCGCGAAAGGTCGAGGCCAGATGTTGGTCGTGAACAGCGGCGGGACCGTGGACAACGTGCCCCTCGGGACCAACGGGTTCGTCCCGGTTGCTAATGCCACACTGGGCGCTGGGTTGGAGTGGGGAGACCCCCTCGACTTCGTGAAGGTCTATGCTTCCGCAACCGGAGGCACCGTTGCCGGAGACGCTGACCAGACCCTCGGTGCTGGCCTGGACGGTGTTGACCTGAACCAGAAGCTGTACGGAAGTGCTGACATCACGGACGCTGACGGAATCCCCGCTGGCACCACTACGGTCAACACCCTCAAGTTCGCCAAGGCGGGACGTTACAAGATGACGTTCTCCCCCACGGCGTTGACGCTCCCTACGACCACCACGGACTACGATGTGGATGGTCTCCATGCTATTGGAGCCACCACCATCGCTCTGAAGACTGGCACCTCCACCATCAAGCCGGGTATGCAGGTCAAGTTCGGGACCGATACCCGTGCCTACATCGTCGTGTCCGCCGACGCTGAGACGAGCACCACGTCAATCACCATTGACCAGGGACTGGACCAGTCCGCCGCCGACAACGCGACCGTGACTGGAAAGCTCTACGACACTGGCAACATGGGGATTGCGCCTCGGTTCTACGATGACAGTGCTGGCACGGGGGATCCCCTTGTGGCCGGTAACTGGTCTCTTCCCACCGGCACGGTGACTACCTTCATCACGTTCCAACTCAGGGGGATCCAGGAGTACAAGCAACTCTTCAACGAGATCGAGTTCGACGCTGATGTCGATGACCAGATTGCGTTCGTGTACGCTGGTGGAACCTTCGGAAACTCAAAGTTCGAGAAGTCCCGTGAGATGTGGCGCATCGAGCGCATCGGAGCCTGATCCATGGTTGTCGCATACCGCAAAGCCGCTCAATACGGCATCAGGTCTCTGAGTAGCTACACGCTACGAGGGGCCTTCCAGGCTCTCCCGTGGAGCCGCACCCACTACTGGACAGGGATCGTCAAGGATGACGAAGGGTCATACTCGGTTTTCCTGGACCGGATGGTAGGACAGGATCTGATCGCCGCTGGATCCGTCGTGCTGGAAGTCGAGGACGACCCCGACAACACCGAGGGCGAGTTCTGGGACATCACCGGCATGGTGGCCGGGTCCAAGACCATCGCCATCGGGACGACGGACACATCCATCGAGATCCCCATCACGATCAACCCCATCGCGGGGTGGTTCCGGCAGAGGGCGGTGGTCTTTCGGATCGTCACCCCGTCTAACTGTGAGATATCCCCGAGCCACACTCGGTTCCGTCTCCAGTTCGAACCTGCCGATGCTCCGCCCGTCGCCTCGTTGACTTCCTCGGGAGGCACCATCGCCTCCGGGGGGACCATCGGAGTGGACTGGGCGCTGTCTGCGGCCTGCTACGATGACGTGGAGATGAATTGGGAGAAGTCGGGCCCCTTGGCCCCCTTCATCACGGCTCCTCCTACGGTGATCGCCGCTGGCCTGACCTCGGGCACCGTCACGTTCACCGAGGATACCGGGGGAACTCCCACGGACGCCTGCACGATCACGCCGCACTACGAGCGGACGACCGTGGCCTATGAGGATCACCGGATGGATCAGTCGATCCCTGGTGGTCGCTTCTCGATTCCGTATGACATCTACGTTGATCAGAACCTCTGGGTCTACAGCAACCAGTGGCGGGATGGCGTCCAGGAGACGAACCGGAAGCAGACCTTCACCGATGGTCCCTTCCCGTTCCTGCCGGGGCACCCCACCGCCCTGCAATCAGGCGGCGTCACGGCGAGCCTGACCACGGGCAAGTATCAGGAGATCCACTTCCCCTCGGAGGCGGCTCCTGTGGACCCCTTCACCGGGGAGAAGATCGGCTACCTTGTCCCGTGGAGCGACGTGTCGGGCTACCCGTACCACCGGAACGATTTCGACACGAGCCTCTGCGGTGGGAACCGTCAGCTTCTCACGCTGCGGAAGTACATCTACGGTGCCTATCAGATCGCCCCGATGACGGGGACGGACGTTGACAAGAACCACTGGTGTCACGAGATCGGCTACCGGACCCGGACGCTGGACCTGAACCACGCCATCGCCATCTGCTCCACCCTCCGCGAGGAGACCGGCACCCCTCCCGCTGGGATGTCGAATGATGGGACCACCGGCCAGACCGTCACCACCATCGGCGGTGTGGACTACTGGTTCTGGGAACAGATCAACTTCCACCCCGCCGCCGA
>TARA_R110002012_G_scaffold67699_3_pt1 | contig 11097 bp, 12 predicted proteins | sample TARA_R110002012 | Tara Oceans TARA_R110002012 (sample SAMEA4396515) | marine metagenome | biome: Westerlies Biome; feature: [DCM] deep chlorophyll maximum layer (ENVO:01000326); material: water (ENVO:00002006), including particulate matter (ENVO:01000060) such as... | depth 40 m
GTTTCGTGCAAGCCTGACGGACACCACCCTGACTACAGCAAGCCTTTGGAAGTAGTTTGGCTTTGCCGAGAGTGCCACTTACAACTCCATAGTTAGAACATTTGGTTAACTAACTAGGAGAAAGCAAATGGCTTTTCCCAATATTAGCGACATTCTCGCTACCACTATCGAGTCTCGCACTCGTCAAATCGCGGATAACGTCACCAAAAATAACGCCATCCTGATGAAACTGGAAGGCAAAGGGAAGATTAAGACCTTCTCTGGTGGCTCCAAAATCATGCAGGAACTTTCTTTCGCTGAGAACACCAACGGTGGTTGGTACTCAGGGTATGACATCCTGCCGGTTGGTGTTTCAGACGTAATCAGTGCGGCTGAGTTCAACATCAAGCAGGCTGCGGTTCCCGTAGTTATTTCTGGTCTGGAAATGCTCCAGAACGCTGGTCGTGAGAAGATGATTGACCTTCTCGATGCCCGACTGACTGTTGCCGAGTCCACATTGGCTAACCTGATTTCAGGCGGTCTGTATTCAGACGGTACTGGTGCAGGTGGCAAGGAGATTGACGGTCTGGATGCAGCGATTCCTCTTGACCCGACTACTGGCACTTACGGCGGTATTGATCGTGCTACATGGACATTCTGGCGTAATAAGTTTGTTGATGCGGCTGCGGCTGACCCCACCACTATCCAAGGTCTGTTCAATGACCTGTGGGTACAACAGGTTCGCGGTACTGACCGTCCTGACCTGATTATGGTGGACAATGTTGTGTGGTCTACTTACACGGAGTCCCTGCAAGCGCAACAGCGTTTCACTTCACCTGAGACAGGAAACCTTGGCTTCCCGACTCTGAAGTATATGGATGCTGATGTGTGTCTGGATGGTGGTATCGGTGGCTTCTGCCCCGCAGGTACAGCGTTCTTCTTGAACACTGACTACCTGCACTATCGTCCTCACAGCAACCGCAACATGGTTCCGCTGTCCCCGAACCGACGTTACGCGACTAACCAAGATGCTGAAGTGCAGATTCTTGCATGGGCTGGCAACTTGACGACTAGCGGAGCGCAGTTCCAAGGACGTTTGGACTTGAACGCTTAATAGCGATAGCCCTGCCTGCCCTCAGAAATGGGGGTGGGCCTTTAGGGGTTTGAAAGCCCCTCTTTTTGGGAGTGTTTGATGCCAAAGTTATTGGGAAGCACACAGCCTGCTACTAGTGAAATCGGTGTTATGACCGAAGGCCTTGGGCATCCGCTGTGGCCTGTAGAAGACACGCTTTCTAGGACGGTAGAAACGCAGGAAGTGTTGAAAACCTCAAGTTTTGACGTTCAAGACCCTGCTGGTTTGGGTGTTGCGCTTCAGGTTCAATTTGGCGCGGCAGAAACCAATCAATTTTTTGACGTTAGCAGTGCGGGTGCAATTACGTGTCTGGTGGCGGGTGAATACAGTCTGAATGCAAAGTTTTCTGTTGCCAGAACGGGTGGCAGTCAGGGCGAATCTCAGCTTTATGTCAGGGGACTATTGAACGGTTCTCAGGTTGGCGATTCCGTCCATACCATTATTGATAGCACAAGAATTGAAATCAATATGTACTTGGAGGCCATTCGGTTTCTGGATGTTGGTGATGTTATAACGTGCGAGATTATCAGGGATTCGGACGGCAATAATTCGGGTGGTCTTGACCCTGGTGTGCCAGATGTTCCGAACTGGAACCCTGCACCCTCTGCGTCTATGCGTATCACTCGTTTGTTTTTAAACGAGTAGGAGGAAGTATGTCAGAGATAGGCGAGCCACAAAGACGAAATTTCGCGCCGATAGGCACCCAAGACAGCAGCTATGCACCGTCTGTAGTTGGTGTTCCTACTGATGGCGACCAACTGACTTATAACGCAGCAACAGGGCGCTGGGAACCTGGTACTGCTGAATCTTCAGAGCAAGCACAGCTTTTGGCTGGCATGGCTGGTGGTTCGCTCTACGTCAATAACCTTTATGCAGGATAGCAAAAATGAATATTGTATCTGATTTAGCAACTGACCAACTTCACTTACGCGGCGCTGGTGTTGAGTTCAACACATTTTCCCGCTTCTTCAAGTCCCACGAGGAAGCATTGGCTTCTGTAGCGAGTGGTGATTTTGTTCCCACACCGGGCAAGGTAAACGCTGTCTTGATGATGGGCAGCGGCATTATGATTTATGACTTTGCGATACTGGATTTTGTCAATATCGCTCAGTTGGCAAGTGCTAGCAACCAAGCCTCTCGATACATTGAGTTGGATGGTGCGAATGACTACATCAACCTCCCTGCTTTGGCGGGCGGCTCTGAGGATGTATTAGACTTTGCTGCGGATTGGTCAGTAGGCTGTACGCTTGTTGGCGTCGAGCCAGGTTCAGACGGCAAGAATATGTGTCTATTCCGCAACGGTGGGTGCAGCATCAACCTAAAGCGTGGCGGCTCAAACTGGGGCTTGTACGTCACTTCAAATGACAACCTGTATGATGCCGCGACTCGGGCACAAGCAAACACTTGGTATGCACCGGGCGACTTTTCTCGCTTGCTGTTTACTTACTCCGCCTCAACGCAGCGTCTAAAGTATTACTTGGGTGAGCCTGCTTCTGGTGCGTTTGCGATGCGGGCAAACCTTGCTATTCCTAACTCAATGGTCAGTGGTCAAAGCCCCGGCAGTGCGCTGGAGATTGGCAACTCATGGAGCGGGACGGGTGGTGCTGGATTTTCGGGCAATCACTGGGATGGCGGTGTAAACAATCTGATTATTTCCAACATGGAATTAACTGGGCCTCAAGTGATTGAATATTTCCAGACGGGTGAAGCCTTCCCGACTCACGAGTATTACGATGACCTGACCAGCTATTGCCAGTTAGGTGAAGACACTTACCCAGATGTAGTTGATGACAAAGGCAACATTACGGGCGGTGCGCTAATTAACGGCTCTGCTGAAGACTTCAAGGACGTTCCTGAGCCTGTATAACTGTATTTTTAACCCTTCGGGAGAAGACAAATGGCACAAGCACAACCGACTTACTTTGTAGACGATGCCGCAGCGACAGCACTGGGTACTCGCGTACCTGATGCCTCAACGGACACTGGCATGAACTTTGGCGCTTCCAACAATCCTGGTATTGGCATTAGCGACCAAAACCCTGAATTGCAGGAATCTTTGCCAAGCTGGACGTTGCTTGACCAATTCGGCAATGCGCGTGATGGCCAAATCAGTCAAGTAATTGGCGGTGACGGCATTACTGCTGTATCTGATTGGCCGGGAAGTGGTGGCACTGAGGGGACTGCCCCTGATGCGACTATTCGGTATGGTGCAAACCCTGCCAATGTAAATGGTCAGCCTGACAATGATGCTGCCATTACAGGTGTAGCAAATGCGTCACTGACTGACTTGGCGACAGGTTGGGAAGAAGGAGCGTAAATGTCTCAACTGCTGCAAAATGCAGTAGTAGACGGGGTGCTGGAAGCCGTAGATGGTACGTCAGCCCCTGCTTACTTTGACCAAGGCTTGCCCTTTGATGCGACTGGATTAGCTGTCACGATAGCTGATGCGGTGGCTCATTGGCATCAGGGCATTCCGTTCTCTGCTGCTGGGCGCATTTGTGTCGAGCAGTCGCAGCCTATTGCCTATTTCGGCAGTGGCGCTGCACCTTTCACAGCTAACGGCAAGTTGGCAATGGACACTTCTCCTGCAAATCATTATGTGGGAGGCGTACCCTTTACGACAGGAGGGGCAGTTCGTGTAAACGGGCTTGCGCCCTTTCTAGGGGTAACGATTGTCACCCAGCCACAGAGTTTGACGGTTGATGAGCCTGATCCTGCTGGATTCAGCGTTGTAGCGACAAGTGGCGATGCCAGCCCTATTCTTTATCAATGGCAGATAGGCCCAGCATGGGTAGATATTGTTGATGGCGGGTCATACAGCGGCGCTACGACTGATTCATTGCTAATTGACCCCACTTTTCAATTCCCGAGAAGTGAAGTGACGCTAAGAGTGAAGTGCTCCAATGCTCAACCTGGAGAAACCGTATCCAACAGTGCTTCTCTGACCGTTAATTCACTGGCATCTGACCTTGTGTTGACATTCAACGGGTTGGATAACGTACTGACTTTTGATGGGGCAAGCAATGTCCTGACGTTTACAGGAACACCGTAATGGCTGACGAGAGATTTCAAGATTTTCCCCAAAAAACCAACCCCAGTGGCTCAGATGAGTTGGTGGGTGTTGATGGTTCAGGCTATTTCCGCACCCCTGTTTCCTCGCTTCCTGCTGGGGGCGATAGCTTGCCTGAATTCTTTAAATTTATGGTGGGCGACAAGATTCTCATTGTTCAGACAGGACAAAGTAACCCACAAGGCCTTGAAGGGCGTAGAGCTGCCGCTGGCGTGGATACATGGGAAAACAACCGTGTGTGGGATTGGCAGTGGTCAGACAGAGCAGTCGTCCAACAAGATTACACAAACTTTGGTGATTCGCGCTGGAGCTGGGTAAACCCCGCCACTACTCAAACGGTGGCTACTAATTTCACGTTTGCCCTTATTTACATGGGGTATATCGGTGGTAACACCGGCAACCAAGCATATGCACTGGCTAATGAGGTTCAGCTTTCTACTGGGCTGGATGTTTATGTAGTTAACCTGTCACAAGGGGGTGCAGACGTACAATGGTGGGAGGCGACAAGCGGCACACCTACAGATATGGCTTTAGTTCTTCAAAATGCACTCGCTTATATATTGGCAGGCAGCACGGGAGTTGACTTTGGTGGAAAGCCGGGGCCAGACATTACTACATGGGGACAAAGTGAAGCCAATTTCCCTGCCCCGCTAGGAACTTATCCTGATACGCCTACGAATTGGGCTGACAGGGTAGATGCGGTATTTGAACTAGCCAAAAGCCAGACAAACAGTTGGATTGCCGATGGCTACACCAAAATATTCCTGACAGAAGCCACTGATTATGTGAATTGGGATGGCGTACCGGGGCCGGGAAGTTACGCAGGATGTCCTTATCAATGGAATGGAGCCAATCTGCTAGGGACTAATTACGGTGATGACATTACGCTTGTTTCTTCTCGCGGCATTGAGCACGGAAATGGCGTTGATCCGTCTATGGTTACTGTAGCTCCTGCAAGCAATGCAGGGCAGCTAACCCAATTTATTCATTATTCGGGTGACGGTAATGATGCTTACGGGCGCAGAATTGCTGACATAGTTTTAGGGCGTGAACGTGAGTTTAAAGATACGGATTTGGACGTAGAAAACGGCAATATGAATGACCGTGTTACTGCGTTAGAGCAAGGCGGCGGGAGCGATCTTAACCCAGTTCAAAAAATATTTGGCGTAAATGGAGATAACCCGCAGGTAGTGACCCACCTTTTAAGTGCTTCAGAGGGCGAATCAGTAACAACTGACGGACAGGTATATGGAAACGAGCCTATCCGATGCCACATGACCGCCGGTGGCAGCGTTACAGAAAATTACGCTCTTTTTGCACCGGGTGCCGCATATATAACAAGTAGCGGAGCTAATGGCTACACGGGAGTAGAGCTTTCTGTATACCCCTTGATTGGCACAACAACACCAAAGTTCAAATTTGGGGCAAATGTAGCATGGCTTTCTGACAACAACACCAGTTCTCGATACCTATTGCGGGTCGGATGGCATAGGCCGATGAATCAGTCTAATAGAGATTATGGTATGTATTTTGAATTTCGCTACGACAGCCCTAACTGGTGGGCTGTGGTTGAAGACTCAGTAGGAAGAACTGAGCAGGATACAGGCATTGTTGCAGCGCAATGGGTAAATCTTTTATCAAACGTAGATAGTCTTTTAGTTGAATACGATTTATCGACTCAAACAGCAACATTTTCAATTGATGGCGCTCTGGGGGCATCCTCAACAGTTGTCTTGTCAACCACGGGATTTGCTGATCTTGATAAATTGGCGTCTGCTGGTATTTATATAGAACGCACTGAGGGTACAGACCCAGCGCAAGCGCAAGTCGATTTTATGTATGTAGATGCCACAACCCTTAATGACAATTACAATCTGTCGCTATTTGTTTGATTGAGCGGAAATAAGAGTCTGTAATGACTCATAACGCCGAAAGGCACACAAAGAAGGGCTAAAACTATGCTAAATGAAGCAGAGCACGGAATAACGGACTTGGCGATGAACAACAGTCGCTTTCACGGTGATGAAACATTGCTGGTGAAGTTCTATAAGCGCCCCAAGGAGAATTCTGCCAAGAGTGCAGAGGCTGGCAGGCCAATCTTTGAGGACGTTCCTTATATCCAGATTATGACGCCTGGAAACAAGGATTCTATTGTTATCCGTCCAGCGACAAAGATGGATAAGCAGCGTTTTGCTGAACACTACCGCAAGTTTGAAGCGCGGGAGGATCAGGAAGGCATTGAAGGTACGCTGTTGGATGAGTGGGCAGGTATTTCACGCTCTCAGTGCGAGGAATTGAAGTATTTGAACATTCGCACGGTAGAGCAACTGGTTGCTGTCAGTGATGCCAACGCTCAAAACGTGATGGGTATCAACTTTCTCAAGCAGAAGGCGACCAAGTACCTTGAAGACACAAAGGGTGATGTAACAGCCGCAGCATTGGCTGATATGCAGGCCAAGTATGATGCCTTGGTTGCTCAAATGTCTGAAACCCCAAAGGAAGGGGGGGGCATTCCAGGTTATGACATCCTGCCCGTAAGTGTTGTAGCAGATGCTGTGGAGGAGCCTGAAGAAGATTTGAGTTTAAAGGCACCCCGTAAGCGGCGTACAAAAGCTGAAATGGAAGCTGCTCGAGCAGCGGAGTAACGTATGGCACGATACCTGACCGTTGATGTAATTATCAACAGAGCTGCCTTAGAGGTTGGCTTGCTCCCGTCTGCCAGTCCAGTAAATGACCAAGATGAAGCGTTTATTCAAATGGTTGGATTGCTGACGGGTGCTGGTCAGGAATTGTGCGAGTTACACCCGTGGCAAGTGCTTGTACGTCCGTATCAAATCAACACCAATCCTGCGAATGACGGTACATCAGGGACGTATGACCTGCCTGATGACTTCAATTACATGATTGACCAGACAGGTTGGGATAGGAAAAACCGTGTTGCTATCGGTGGCCCTCTGTCTGCACAGGATTGGACGTATCTAGCAGGGCGTGACCTTGTATCACAGACGATATATGCCTCTTTCAGGCAGGTAGACGGGAAGATAGACATTTACCCTCAACCCGCGCCTGAAGATATGCTGATTACGTTTGAATACATTAGCCGAAATTGGTTGATGGAGCAGGGGCAGACAGTGCCTGATCGGGATGATGTGGGTGCAGGCAGTGATGTGTGTGTTCTTGATCCGCAACTGACTATCAAATTCCTGAAGCTGAAATTCCTTCAGGCCAAGGGCTTTGATGCTACCGCAGCCGCGCTTGAATTTGACACCATGCTGGACAGTCGAATTGGCAAGAGTGAAGGAGCACCCGTGTTATCGGCTTCTAATTCCGGCAGAGCTTTTCCCTATATAACGCCTTACGGCAATACGGGAGACACGAACTTTGGGCTATAGCCGCCAAAGAACGCTGGGGCGATACGGGCAACCAACACCAGCCACTATCACGCCGTTCACGTTTCCTGCCAGCACAGGTGGAGTGAATGCGGTTGATGGTTTGATGCTGATGCCGCCTACCGATTGTATTTACACAACGAATCTTATGCCCAGTGAATACGGGCTGAGACTGCGTAAAGGCTACCAGGAATGGGCAACGGGTTGTGTTGAAGACCCACCCAGAGCGCCCACTAGCAACGTCAACAGCATTATCCCGTTTGAGTCCAACATCCAATCCGTATCAAATGACCGTTTATTTGCTGTTACCGCAGAGGGTATTTGGGATGTCACACTGCAAAACACCATTGCTCCTGTGCAGGAAGTTACGTTCACTCAGACATCGAATCCTGCTGGGTTTGGTGTTTGGACAGAGTTTACTGGCGATGCTGCTGGCGATGGATTGCGAGGACACTACCTGTTCTACGCAGACGGACTGAATGGTATTTGGCAGTACGAGGAAGCGACAGACACATGGAGCCAACCACCTTCAGGCACTGCGGGTACTGATTGGCATTACATGGACACTGATGGCACAACACCTCTTGCCTTCCCTGTGGATAACGTGGCGTTTGTCATGGTGCATAAGCAGCGGATATGGGTGATTCTTGAGGATGACGATGACGCATGGTATCTGCCGCTTGCCTCTGTAACAGGCGAGTTGAAGAAATTTACCTTCGGTTCCAAGATGCCACACGGTGGAAACCTTGTTGGATTGTGGAACTGGACGGTAGATGGAGGTAATGGCGTAGACGATATGCTGGTCGCTGTCTCCAGAGGTGGTGACGTTATTGTCTATCAGGGTGAAGACCCCGAAATTACGCCATCAGGTTCAGCAATCGGCCCGTGGAGTACGCGAGGCGCTTGGTTTATTGGTGAAACACCAGAATCACGCAGGATCGCCACCACTTACGGCCCTGACCTGTTCATATTGTCCACTTACGGCATAACGTCCCTGAATGGGCTTTTGAGAGGCGATGTTCTGGGGCAGTCTGCGCCCTCAAAGAAAGTTAATCGTTTCCTACGCCCTGATGTAGAGACAGGGAAGAACAGTAGCGCATGGCAGTTAACCACACACCCTGCTGACGGGTTTTTGCAGATAATCACCCCGAAACCAGCGTCAAATCCCTACCTGCAATACAACATGAATCTGCAAACAATGGCATGGGGTTTTTGGGAAGGCGTACCTGTTTTTGGTGCTGATAGTTGGAACGGTGATTACTTCATGGGTGGGCCTGACGGCAAAGTGTATGTCAACAGCGGCACATTGGACAACCAGACGCTGACTGAGATAGGGGAACCCATTAGTTTTCGCACATTGACCAGCTTCCAGGCTCCAGCAGGTCACGCAAACTACAATCGAGTGGGCATTATCCGCACTGTAGGTGTTTTGGCGGGAGTTGCAGCACTCAATGTGAAAGCGGTGTACGACTACGCCGTAGAAACTGAAGTCAATCCTCCTGTTTCTGTGCCTTCTTCTGGAGAGAATACATGGGATTCAGCGGTATGGGATTTAACGCTGTGGGATTTCACGCTGGAAGGTAAGTCGTTTCCGCAAGGTGCATTGGGCATGGGCAGGACATTTGCAGTGGCTATCTCTGGCAACTCCAGTTCTCGTATCAACATTGTGTCTTGGGATGTGCTGTTTAACACTGGGGGCTACCTGTAATGATAGCGTTCAAGCCAATGGATTCTGAGGTAGAATGGCAGTGGGTGCTTGAAAGAGCGCACCCTATGCAGGTTAAGGACACTCAGGGGATTGTTGCGTATGAGAATACAACGGGCAATATCGCGGGTGTGGTGGTCATGGATAGCTGGACTCCTAGCGGTTGTCAGACCCATTTTGCTATCGACAATCCTATTTGCATTCGCCGTGGTCTTTTCCGTGAAGTTGCTCATCACATCCATGTGGTATGCAACAGACGCTATATCTTCGGGCTTATCCCAGCTAACAACGAGGCTGCGTATAAGTTTGACCTCAAAATGGGGTTTGAGGAAGTGGCTCGCATCCCTGAAGGTTACGATATTGGTGTGGATTATATTGTTGTACGGCTGGCTAAGGAAAATAATCGGTGGTTGCCGGACGAATTTAAGATGGAGATCGCAGCGTAATGGCTAAAGACAACCCAGAATGGGCAGACCCGTGGGAAGCAAACCCTTATTACACTGGCGAGTTTACTGGTCGCAAGGGTAGCGAGGGTATGGCTATTTGGAACCCTGAAACCAACCAGATAGAAAAGTACACAGCAGACGAGTTTAAGAAGCTGTCTCAAGACTACCGTGCTGACACGGGCGACAACATGACAAGCCCCTACTACAACAAGTATGGTGAGTTTGTGTACGGGTATCGTCCTGAAAACACGTTTGATGCAATGGTGAACGGTGAAGGGGTAGAGATGGCGGGTCGTGACCCCAATGCAGGTAACAGGCCGTCTATGCCCGACCCAAACAACAACACACCTGTGCCGTGGACTGTGGAGAATCCAAACTACAGACCTGACGATGTGGTTGACCCGTTTAACCCACCTGATTCTGGCCCTGAAGAACCTGTTATTGTCTATCCTGGCAGTGGCGGCGATCCTTTCCGTCCTCCGTCTGGTAGTGTGCAGGATTCTGTATTCAATAACCCAAAGAACTGGGAAGACGCATTTGGAAGCCCTGCACAGACTGATTTCCGCACTGACTTCCGGCTGGGTGAAGACAGCCCTTGGGGTAATGAGGGTGTAGAAGGTGGAAACCGTGATTTCTACCGTCAACAGTTGAACAATCTTCGTGCTCAAGAACAGAACTACCAAGAATCAGCTATTGGTGCTGCCTTGCGTAGACAAGCTGCGGCTAATCAACCCGCTGAACTGCCTGCTGACCCATTTGACTGGGCGTATGGTGGCAAAGGACTGCCTACAGTGGGCGTAGCAGGCGGCACAATGGATAATCCAACAGCTTATGCTCTGCGGTCTTATGTGAAGCCGGGAGAAACGTCCAACGCTGATATACTCAGAAAATATGGTGACTTTGACACAGGTAATATGGAGCGTTGGTTGGCCCCAAATGAGCAAGGGGAAACGCCTTGGGAAAACAAGTACAACTGGAGTCGTGCCAGCAACCCTCAAGACCTGATTAACACATTGAGTCGTGACCCCGCTGAATTAGCGACCAGCAATTACGATTTCCTGAGCAGAATCTATAACGATATGTTCGTACAACAGGGTGTTGAAACGCCCGAAGGTGGTGGCCCCAGTGCTGCACCGGGATATGCACTTCCGATAGGAGTAAGCTGATATGGGTGGCAAGAATACGCCAGATTTCCAAGGGTTATCACAGGCTGATACAGAGCAGGGTCAAGAAGCGTTGATGCAGCAGAACTACGCCAACCGACCTACTCAGTATTCACCGTTTGGCTACACCAACTGGACATCCAGTGAGGTCATAGACCCCTCTACAGGCAACCCTGTGACGGAGTGGAGTCAGACGACAGGTTTAACGCCTGA
>TARA_R110002012_G_scaffold6493_2_pt1 | contig 11096 bp, 4 predicted proteins | sample TARA_R110002012 | Tara Oceans TARA_R110002012 (sample SAMEA4396515) | marine metagenome | biome: Westerlies Biome; feature: [DCM] deep chlorophyll maximum layer (ENVO:01000326); material: water (ENVO:00002006), including particulate matter (ENVO:01000060) such as... | depth 40 m
AAGATACGACATTAATAGTGTGCGTGCAATATACGAAGCAGATGCTTCAAGTGCTGCTGGTACTAACACTCTGAACTATGATGCAGGTCCACTTGTACAGACTGAGGCATACAACAATGCGTGGAGCGATGGTAGTAGCAACGCATCTAAACCTACGACATACGTTGGTATCATGGAACGTCAGACTAATTTCACAGGTATGTTAAATCAAGACCAAGAGGGTTGGCAAGTAAGATATAGTGACGGTAGAAGGATGACAAGACCATTCGGTACACCAGTGCGCACAATACGAAACCCAACACGTACTGAAAGAGATTGGTGGGGCGATGAAGAAGGTAAAGGAATAACAAGCCTATCTGTGGCCTCTCAGTACTATCTGATAGATTGGTGGGGCAATGAGCGTGGAGAGGCTGTAAGACGTGCCCCAGTGCGTGGATTCGGCATTAGACCATCATGGGATTGCGGTGACGCATATGACAACGGTAGCAATACCGCACATGCGCGTATTTGGAATGGTGGCAAGCCTCTATTCAACTTGAAAGGTATAGCCAACTTGACTAATGGAAATATAACAATAACTGACGGTTATACAATACCTCGATTCGGGGGCATGTTGAATAATATTAACAACGCTAACGCAAATGAATTGGTAGATGTGTTTGCGCCTGTGCATTCACTGCGTGTGGGTGATATGGGTAACGGAAGAGGCGTAAGATATCCAACTGCGTTTAACGAAGAGATACTCACAGAACTGTCAACACCAGTACACAAAACAGGTGTAGTTCTCAGCCATAATACTGCTGAACCATTGTTCGGAGATGGGCTGTTACGCCCACGTAACGCTGTACTGCAAGCCGATGAAGTCAAGAGGGGTATCAGTTCTAAACTTGGTATAGACGACAATGGATTACTAAAATCGGAAGCAACTGTCAGCGATAGAATAGAAGAGATAGTTGGTACAAGCGTACACAAAGATGTCATCTCACGCACTAGCCCAAGAATAGGGATAGACGCACAAGTCGTAGAAGGTATAGAACAGAATCACGTAGTCATCAATACAGAAGCACATAGTTTACACACCGATAGGAATGTGGGTCAAAGAGTTATACTAGAAGGTGCAATGCAAGTTGAAGGTAGTTTAGCAAATGCAGATTACACAATAATAGGATTCGGAAGACAACCTTCACCTGCTAACTCTACAATTTCTGCTGTGCATAGATACTCACACACTAACGTGTTTAGACCATACGGTGGTTCATACATAATTGAGACAAAGAGTTATGCTGGACTGTTTGACGATACTGGTTGGGGTGTTGCATCCTTGACTGGTAGCAATGATACTAGCAATCCTTACCAAGACGTTGACCAATACAATACAGATAGTGTGAGAAATAATGAGAATGATAACATTGTAAAGTTCTTAGTTAGACCTGTGAGGGTCTTAGATGCTAAACACACGGAAGTATATCGCATACATAACTCATTGAATAGTGCCTCGCCTCAATACACTCAAAATTATCTACACGCAACATCGGGTGGTAAATATGGTATATTCACATACGAAGTAGAAAACGGCAGAGCGCCTACTGCAAATCTACCAACTGGTAGAAGCGTACCTGATGGTAATGGTCCATACATCCCTATATTCGTATTCGACCACGCTGCCACAGGTGTAAGTGCATTCACTACACCACTCAGTTATGGACCAAAGTTACTAGGTACAGGTGTAAGCGACTTCGATAATACAAGTTTGAAAACTAGCGTATCTAGAATTATCATAAGTGAAAACACACTACAACATCATCGCTCGGATGCAGCAAGAAGAAGGCAAGAAGAAGATACAGACGATGAACTCAAGAGAAGCGACTTTGCTGTAAAACCTAGATTTAGCCAGTCATTACACAATAAAGGGCACAAAGGTGATGTGGACTTTAATGTCACAGACCATAGCGGAGATGGTGCGTGATGGGTCTTATTCAATCGTCAAAAGGTAGGTTTGATGAAACCTTGACAAATGTAATGAACGATATTAGGCAACCAGTGTTTGTAGATAACGCTGTACACTACGCAAAAGTAGAACCAAGAAGTGCAGGTAAAACTAGAGTTACTATTGAAGCGATAAACGCTGATAATTACGATTTAGCAACAGAGCGTACATATTCTTTAGTTGAATCTGAATCTAGTATTATCATTACACATACTGAAACTGACGGGCATTCGCTGAAAAGCGATGTATGGTCTAGTAATGGTAAAAACACGGTTACAGATTTATTGTACAGCGAAGATAACCCAGTAGACCGAATTATGAAGAGCACAGTCACTTCTACCAGCAATGGTCTACAATTAGATTTACGCAACATGAAAGGTCGGACTTTGAAAGATATAGGTTTTAGAGATGAAAGAGTACATCTTGCACAAGGTATAGATATTGGATTTAGAACTACTGATTTAGCGGTTAGATTAGCACAAAATGTGCCTGATGCAATTACTGCGGTAACGACTGGTTCACACATTACAACCACTAGAGGTAGCAATAATAGACGTAAGGTAAGTAATACATTCTTAGCGTCTGATTTCTATGGCATTAATCTAATTACAGCCTTACGCTTTGTTTCTAGACATGACAATCGTGTGACTATGATGAATAGATACGGTGTGTTAAATTATGTACCTTTTAATCATGCAGACGTGAGTAGAAAAATAGCAGGTAACATACGCTTTGGTCAGAAGAAAACTAACCCTATTGAAAATATAGAAAATCGCGTTACAGTGCAAGGTAAACAAATAGCGTTAAATGAAGACTTGATTCTTACAATGGATGATAGAAGTAGACAACAAAGTAAATACAATACAGATGTACTAGAAAGTGTAACTCCTATATTTGATGAATCTATTACAAGCATATCACGTGCAAAGACAGTTGCAAGGCAGATATTGAAAGCAAATGCGTCTACAACAGGCTCGCTACAATCTAGAGGGCATCCTAATTTATGGGACGCGAGACCGGGCGATATAATAGAATATGATGGTAAAAGATTGACTATACTGGAAGCACAACATAGAGCAGGTAGCGCTTTGAGTGATTTTACTTTCCTCAGCGTTGAATCGGGATTAGAAGGAGTCTTACAGGGTATAGAAAGTGGAAGTGTGTCATCGTCATCTAAGAGAAGGCCGGATAAGACAAACCAAATTACAGACGAGAACTTTTCATTCTTTGATAGCCTAAAAATAATAGTAACACCGACAATTACAGTTACTGAACTATCGCACGCTGGTTTCCTAATTGGGGGAAATAGCGATAGGGGAAGATTAGGTGGAGCGATAACAGTAGGTACGGCGAGAAAGAAGTTAGATATTGCTAACGGTGTATTAGTTAGCGACACTGCAACAAATGGAACTATTCAAAATATAGGTTTAATAGAAAAAGAATCTACAACAATAGAGGGGGAATCATAATGCCAGCAAACGACCATTTGAAACGATTAGTGATAGAAACAATAGCAGATAACATCAATGAAATGGTTATTGGTTTTGATAGCACACCTGCTACAAGTAGCGATGGTAGTGCTGGTAGACCAGCGATAACAATAACGCCTACTGTACGCATTATGGATAATTCAACATTACTTGTAGAAGGTAATTTAACAACAGCAAACGCATTCGACGAAACGCTCAAAGAAGTGTTCGTGCAATTAAGGGGTTCAAGCGGATTCACCCCTATTACAAGACATGTTTTCAATCCGATAAAGAAGACATCGACAAACGAAGTAGTAATCCAATTAATGATAGAGGTAAAGTGATATTATGGTAGAAAACGTCATTTCAGGGCACACAACAACATTGACTGATGGAGATTATATTCTCTCTCCATCTTTAACTAATTTATTTGAAGGCATACACGGTAATGGAATCTTGATGTATGAAGATACAGCAACAGGCGATAGCAATAGAAACGCTAAGGCTACAAGCCCCGGATTTGTTTCTGATAACGGTACTAACTCTATCGTAGTAAGAGGCGGATACGCTGTATTAGACGGGTTAATCATACCTTTTGGTAATATAGCCGCAGGTGCAACACACACCATTACACTACAAGCGAGTACTATCGAAGGTGGAGGTACGGCAATGACAACTAACGGCCAATCTTGTTTGTTAGTTGTTTATGCTTGTAGTGATACAGAATCCCCAAAATATGGTATTCATATAGAGCAAGGCTCGATAGTATCTAGCGGTTTTCCAGTAACACCTGAGGCTTTCCTAAGTGATACAAGCGGTCTAAATGGTAGCCTGAATCTTGCATCTAAACAAAGCACAGCCCTTGCAGTTGTGAAATGCGCCTTCAATGCAAGTGCTGGAGGTTTGAAGATGGAAGTAACCGAAGTATACGATGTACGTACATTCGTAAAACCTAGCCCTATTTATTTCAGCCCAATGACTACTGGTTCTCTTGGTAACCAAACAGGTAGAATTGACTCAACAGCAGACCTTGACGGTATGCATGGTGGTGGAGATGAAGTCGGGGGACTATCATCATCCAACTTTGGTGGTATGTGGATGTCTTACAGTCACGGTACGGATGGCTCAGATGGAGACCACGTGTTGTACTTTAGCGGTAAACAAGGTGGTACAAGAAGAACGCATAGAATTGGTCCAAACAAAATTAGTGTATTGAATACTGCACAATCAGTTAGATTCGATGGTCCAAACATATTCAACGCAACGCCAGCAAGTGGAGACATTAACCTTACACCTACTGGCACATTCCCCCCAAGCCACATGGTTATAGTAAATAATGCGCAGACTAGCACACACAAAGTTATCTTCGACCCTAGTGGTTTGAGTCTTAATTCTGCTACTGTCGGTGACGTAAATCCTTCATCGTCTGCTATATTCGTTTACAATGGTACAGCGTGGGTAAAAGTATTCGCAACATCATCAGCAGTGGGTGCGAGTGGTTCAGCAGGTGCTATACAGATAAGCGACGGTAGTTCATTCTCCAACGATGCGCAACTGACATTCACCACAGCGAGTAATACACTCAACGTAGGCGGTCCGATAACTATGGGAGGACTTCTCAGCGATGCTAGTGGTATAGCACTCAAAGCCAGTGTGACAAGCAACCCTGCTGGTTCAGGACCGGATGCACGAACCTTGTGGTATGACGACGGTAACGATGTACTCAAGTTCGGTGCAACTGCTGTACAAATGGTAGGCGGCGCATCAACAATAGATATTAACGGATTAACTGAGGCTGTATTAGCATCGGGCGATTTCATATCTTTTTCAGATGAAGGAGAAACCGGAGACCCAACAAGAAAAGAATCAATAGACGATGTAGCGACATTGTTTGCAGGTACAGGATTAACTGCATCTAATGCGGTAATTGGTATTAACGTTTCACAACCTACTATAACTGCAATAGGTCCAAGTGATGCGGCGCTTACAGTAGGACAGAATCTAATTGTTACAGGTAATTTAACTGTAAACGGTACTAACACGACAATTAATTCTACAACATTACAAGTCGATGACAAACTAATAGAATTAGCACATTCGCCTAGCGGCTCAGAAGGAGATGATGCCTCAGTAGACGGTGCGGGTATAATCGTCAAGTCATCTGACAGCCACAAAAGTATTCTCTTTAGTAATCACGCCTCAGATGCTACTTTAGAAGGATTCAAAGTCAATCAACATTGGTTACCTAGTAGTGACAGTGCACTAAATCTAGGGGCAACTGATTCAACTAACCCTCTCAGATGGGCTAATGTGTATGCTGATAATTTAGATACCACTGATTTGGTTGTAAAATCGTCTGCAAATCTACTAAAGACAGACTCTACTAACAATAGAGTAGGAGTACTACAAGGCACACCCGATGCTCCATTCCAAGTAAGTGAGTTAGGATTTGGTTACGCTACTGGTAGTCGTACAGGTAGCGGCTTATCTGCTGTTACGGTAAACCTGTATCAGAGAACTAAGTTCAAGGCTGCAAAATTACTTGTGTCAGTTGAGAACACCACAGATTCTGTCTTTGAAACGGCTGAGATGGTTGTTACGCATTCCGGTACTACAAACACAGGAACTAACATTGTTACGGGTGACGTATATCTATCCGTATATGGGATAGTAACGAGTAGCGCCACACAACAAGGGGCGTATCAAACAGGCGTTACGGGGGCTGGAGATAGCCAATACATTCAATTGGTGGTTACCCCTACGGTAGCCAACAAAGATGTTACGGTGCGCGTATCGTGGCAAGCATTAACAATATAATGGAGGTGAAAAAGTATGGGCACAGCACGTAATTTTACAGTAAAAACAGGACTAGATATAGACGACGGAGATTTGACGTTAACCGATGGAGACATCTTATTAACGGCTGGATTTTTACAGAGTACACCAGCGTCAGGTAATCCGTTAAAAATTGACGGCTCTACAATTTCAACTTTATCAGGCGACCACAATATTAACATTACACCAAACGGAACAGGCTCGGTAGTTATTTCTAAATCGACTTTAACAACGACAGACATTAACGCTGGTACAATTGACGGAGTTACTATTGCTACATCTGACATTACAGTAGGTACGGGTAAAACACTCGACGTATCGGGTGGAACTTTGACTCTTGCAGACGACCAAATTAGCGGCGATGCGATTAACGGTGGCACAATTGGCTCAATTACAATTACAGCACTCGCTGGTGACTTGAGCCTTGGTGACAACGACATCACCAACGTAGGCGACTTGAATGTAGATAGCATAAGCGTCGATGATGCTGCGGTAGGATTGGATATAGTGTTTGGTGGGAACACTACATTGAACAAGATTACTCTCACAGACAGTCTAGCAGATGCTCTCAACATCACCGAGGGTTCTAACTCATACATGAAGTTCAACACTTCTGATGAACAAATAGAGATTGGAGAAGATTTACAATTCGAGGGTTCTGCCAACCACAAGATATCAATAGCACCAACCTCAGGGAATAACCAAACTGGTAGAGACCTCATCTTTGAAGCAGGTACTTCCACAGGTAACGTTCTCGGCGGAGAAATGGTTTTCAAAGTAGGAGGTGGTGGAGGAAGTTCAGGTTCAACAGCCACTACACTCACTACTGCGCTTACATTAACTGGGGCAGGTGTAGCCACTATACCTACCGCCGATATAAATGGAGGGAACATAGATGGTACAAACATAGGGGTAACCGCACAGGGTACTGCCAAAGTCAGTACGCTTGAGACCACCGGACACGCAAAAATCAACGGTAGTGCAAAAGAGGCTACTAGCCATGTGCAAATTAACGGTAGTTCGAGAGTCGGGACAGCAAATGGCGATACTGGTAATATGTATTCTGAATTAAGATTATATTCCGACATTGCAAATGATGACCTTGGTGGTTCATGGAACGGTTATTATGGTATGAGTAATGCAGTAATACTAGAAAACGCAGAGGATGTAAAAACGAGCGGTCAAGGAATTGTTCACACAGTTGGTACTGGTGCTGATACAGGTAGCACTTGGGCTATTGGTAGAATGTCAGGAACCAGTGACATTTTCACATTGGGTTACTTTGCGGATAATTGGGACCAAATAGGATATGCAAATGCTGTAGGCGATGGACAAGACGCAGAAAATCCGTTCTTATCTGCTAATTCTAAACTTAGCGTAAATGTTTCGGGTGATATGTTTCTTAATGCAAACGGTGCGTCATTCAACTTCACAGGTGCTACTAGTGGTGGTGCTGCAAGAAAGATAGGTTTCAAAGCATCAAGTAACGGTGTTACAGCATCGGGCGACGAAATGTATGTGTTACCAGTTGGATTCCCCACTGGAAATAAAATATTACAATCATCTTCTAGCGGTGCTCTTACTTGGGTAGCCGCAGGTTCAGGTGAGTCAAATCAAACTCTAACAACTGGTAACGGTATTAGCGGTGCTAATGGTGGTTCGACAGGTGACTTCACAATCGCAGTAGAGGGTGCTCAAACTACAATCACATCGGTGAAAAACGCAAACTTAGTTATCGGAAGAGATGCAGATAACGATATTGACTTTTCTACTGACAATATAATCACATTTAGAGCAGCAGCAGTAGACCAAGTAAAACTTATCGATAACGTGTTCGGTCCAGTAGCCGACAGTGACGTAGATTTGGGTACAAATCTCCTTAGGTGGAAAGACCTTTACGTTGACAGTATAACAGTAACTAACGACGTAGTAATGTCAGCCGATGTTAGAATAAACACAGACGGTGCTTCGATTGGCTTCGGAGGGGATGGTGAAGTCTCTTTAACACACATACACAATAAAGGATTAAGACTAGACGCTGGTAATACATTAGAGTTCAGAGGTGCTGGCGAAAAAATTGTATCTACTGGTACAGGTAATTTGACAATAGCGGCAGACTCAGAAATTGTCGTTAGTTCACCCGATGTAACTGTTACAAGCACTACAACGAGTAAACCACTCTTTACAATAAAAAATACTCACGACGGTACTACTGCTGGTGAACTGAGATTCGTTTCAGAAGATGCTTCTGCTGGTGCTGATGGAGATGATATAGGTACTATCTCATTCTATGCTGATGATTCGGGCGGAACCCAAACAGCATTCGCAAGTATAGTGGGGGAAGTTTCAGAGGCAGATGATTCAGACGAAGCAGGTAAACTGACTTTCTTTATCGCAGAGAGCAACGGTACTAATACAGCGCAAACAGCAGCCTTGATTCTTGAAGGAGAGCACGCTACTGATGGTCAAGTAGACGTTACAATCGGTGCTGGTGCTCTTTCCACAACTACAATTGTGGGAGACTTAGTAGTAAATGGCGCTACAACTACAATATCAACAGCGCAATTAACTGTTGAAGATGATTTAATTACTATTTCTAAGGGTAATGATAGCACTGCAAATGCAAATGCTAGTGGTGTAGAAATAGATGTAGACACAGATGGTGCTGGTGCTGGAACTAACATCGCATGGATATATAATCACGCTACTACTGCTTGGCAATCTAACGTAGACATAGACACATCAGGTACAGGTAATACGTACAAAATCAACGGCACTGAGGTACTAAACTCTAATACACTTGGTGGTGGAATCCTCGCATCAAGTTTGACTAGTACAGGCGCTCTTAATGGAGGTAGCATCACATCAGGCTTCGGTACAATAGACACTGGCGCATCGACAATTACTACTACCGGATTAATCTCAGGAGGCTCATTAGATATAGACGACGTGCTAATCAACGGTGCTACCATCGGTCACACAAATGACACGGACCTAATCACACTGGCAAACGGCCTAGTCACCGTTGCTGGTGAAATCTCAGTAACTACGCTCGACATTGGTGGTACTAACGTAACATCGACAGCCGCAGAACTGAATCTAGTTGACGGTATCACAGCAGGTACAGTATCAGCCAGTAAAGCAGTTATTGTAGATAGCAGTAAAGATGTAACAGGGTTTAGAAATGTTACAGGCACAGGTGCTTTACAAGGCGCTACACTCAGTGTAGACGCAGTTGCTATCTTAGACACCGCTAGAGGTGCTGGCTCAAATATAACTGGCGCTACTAACTTGTTCTCTATACCAAAAGCAACTTACAAGGCTGCTAAGTTAATTTATCACATAAAGAAAGACGATAACAACCGTACAGATGCTGGAGAGATATTAGTCACACACGATGGTACTAACGCTTTCCTTACACATTACGGTCAAGTAAACACAGACCTAGCCGCAGTTGTAGGTACATGGGATTGTACTGTCAACAGCGCAAACATAGAAGTTAGATTTACACCTACCGCCGATGGTACGCATACATATGGTATAACAGCAACACAAATGGTAGTATGAACATGATGGATAGTGAAATTATGGTGATGAATAAATGGGAACAGAAAGAGACTTTGTAGTAAAGAAAGGATTGAAAGTAGCAGAAGACATAGAACTCGGTCATGCTTCTGACACCACAATTGCGAGAGCAAGTGCTGGGCAAATAACAGTAGAAGGTACAGCAGTAGTTCTTGCTGGTGGCGCAAATCACGATGGCTTTTCTGATTTCGTTGCTAATGAACACATAGACCACAGTGGTGTTTCAATTTCCGCAGGTTCAGGCCTGACAGGTGGTGGTACTATTGCTGCCAATAGAACTCTTACTGTTGGTGCAGGGAATGGTATAACTGTTAACACAAACGATGTCGCAGTGACAGCAGCACAGACTACAATTACATCAGTGTTAAACACAGGTTTGGTTGCCGGAAGAGATGCTCATAACCAAATTAAGTTTAGTACAGACGACCAAATTATATTCAGGGTCGGTAATGCCGATGGTGTCATATTCAAAGCATCAGGAGAAATTGAAGCAACAAAGTTTGATGGTGCTTTAGAGGGCAACGCTGATACTGCTAGTGTTGCTAATAGAGTTGTTGTAGTTGCAAATAACGCTGCTGGTTCATTTGTAAATGAAAATAATCTAATCTTGTTCTCACCCGATGGTGCTTCTTCTAATGATGGGGGTAATCTTACACCTGAATCTTCTACCGCATTCCATTACAATCCTTCTACTACGATATTGACTGTTCCAAAAATAACAAGTGAGTTTACGGGTAATGTAGATGGTACTGCAACTAACGCTACCGCCATTACACTTGGTGGACATTTGATTAATGATGTTGACATAGGAACTGAGTTTGTTGATACTGACGACCACTTAATGTCATCAGGTGCTATTAGAGAAAAGATTGAGAGTTATGGTTATGGTGCTTTGAATGCTGCAATTACTACTATTGGCACAGGTTCTGCTAATGCTAAATTAACTTCAAGCGGTTCTCATGATTTAGTATTAACTACCAATACAAACGCAGGTTTTACAGAACCATATATTCAGATAAACGATGGTGCCGCAGGTGCAATTTACATAGTTAATGGTAATACTGCTAACAGTAAAGTTAGTCTTGGTAGGAATGCTAACAGTAAAGTTGAGATAAACGGGCAATATACCCTACCTCAAGCAGTAACCGGAACAGATAATTATGTCTTAACGGCAAACACAAATGGAACTACTGCTTGGGCGGCAGCAAGTGGTGGTGGTG
>TARA_R110002012_G_scaffold18762_3_pt1 | contig 11093 bp, 14 predicted proteins | sample TARA_R110002012 | Tara Oceans TARA_R110002012 (sample SAMEA4396515) | marine metagenome | biome: Westerlies Biome; feature: [DCM] deep chlorophyll maximum layer (ENVO:01000326); material: water (ENVO:00002006), including particulate matter (ENVO:01000060) such as... | depth 40 m
TGAAGATAAACCACCTACACAGGATAAAGTTAGTAGAGTAGCTGCAGTATCTCCTTTCATAGAATCTAGAAGAGTTAATTTGCTTGATGGTAGATATATAAACGACTTTCTAACAGAATTAAAAGCTTTTCCTAATGCTAAACATGATGATATGGTAGATGTTTTAGTAATGGCTATTGATCGAAATATAACAAGAAGAAAAAAAGTTCGTGCGATTGCTTAATTTGTTTTATATTTAGTCGTGAAAAAAACTTTAAAGCATTTTGAAAAGATAATTTTAGAACTAAATAAAGAGGGTAAAAGTTCTTATTATATACAAAAAGCATTACATAGAGATTATGGATTTAAAACATATTCAGGTAATGTTAGAACATTTCTAAGAAAAAGAGGATTAGGAAAGTATACTATAGATACTTTTGAAAAAAGCTTAGAAAAAAACAACTTTCAAGCACCTAATAATTGGTCTTACGGCTGGTTAAAAGGAAAAGAAGCTAGTGTATTTGTTAAGAATACTAATGGCTTAATTCCTTATGATGAAATGAGAAAGGAGTTTAAGGAAGAAATGAGTAAATATTCTCCTAAATATCCTAAAATAGATAGAAAACCTGTAAAAGATAATCATTTATTAGTAGTTGATATTGCAGATTTACACGTAGGTAAACTTGCTGAAGCTTCTGAAACTGGAGATAAATATAACTCTAAAATAGCAAAAATAAGAGCCATTAATGGAGTTGAAGGAATACTAAAAAAAGCTTCAGGATTTGAGATAGAAAAGATACTTTTTATAATTGGTAATGATGTTTTACACGTAGATAATTCTAATAAATCAACTACTACAGGTACACCACAAGATGTAGACGGATCATGGCACAAGAACTATATAATAGCTAGAAATGTTTACATAGAAGTTATTAATATGCTTCTTAAAGTTGCTGATGTTCATATAGTACACAATCCATCTAACCATGACTTTATAAGTGGTTTTATGTTAGCTGATTCTATTTACTGCTGGTTTAGAAATAGTGAAAATGTTAGTTTTAATGTTACTAATAGCCATAGAAAATATTACAAGTATGGTAAGAATTTAATTAGTTCTAGTCATGGAGATGGAGCAAAGATGGAAGATATGCCCTTACTAATGGCAAATGAAGCTAAACAACAATGGGCTGAAACTGATTATAGATATGTTTACTTACACCATATACACCATAAAGATGTTACTAAGTTTAAAAGTGGTAAAGATTATCAAGGTGTAACAGTTGAGTATTTAAGAAGCCCTTCAGGCACTGATGCGTGGCACAAAAAAAAAGGCTATTGTCATGCACCTAAAGCTATTGAAGCTTTTATACATCATAAAGAGTATGGTCAATGTGCTAGATTAACTCATTTATTTAAATAAAATTTTAATATATTTACGATATGGAAAAGAAAAAAGAAACATCAAAGAAAGCTAAGAAAGTAGTTAAAGCACCTGTTAAAAAAAGTTTATCCGAAAAAATGGATTCTTTAGTAATAGAGATGCAAGAAATTATTAAAAATGATAGAAAAAGCTTAAATACTTCTTCATGTGCTAATATTAATAAAGCTATTGCAGATTTAAGTAGAATATCTAAAAACCTTAAACGCTAATGATAAAAGTAACTATACTTGATAAAGAATATTTTGTAAGAAACAAGTGGGAAGATAACACAATAAACCAATTAAAAAAGCCACAAGAATATATAAGTAATTTGCCTAAGTGGTTAGAAAGCTATATTTATAAAGGTTCTGATTCAGCAGTATCAGATTCAAAGCTTTTAGATTTTTATGTAGATTGGATTGAATTATTTTCTGATATTCCTAGAAACCTTTTAGAAGAAGTTTTAGCAGTAAAAGATGAAGAACACTCTATAATGTTTCTATTTGATGCTGTTTCTAAGTTCTTAGGAGAACCAACAGAAAAAGATATAGTACCAAGTGATACTATTACATTAAGAGGTACTAAATATACTTTAATAGAATCTGTTAAAACTGCTGGAGGTATTGAAAAGCTTTTAGGTGGTGCTACTTATAAACACTTTGCAGAAGCTAATGCTTTAGTACATTTGTTTCAAAATAAGAATTATAGAAAGTGGGAATACATTGCACAAATTACTGCAATACTATTTAGAATAGATCCTAATGAACAGTATAATGAAGAAATGATAGAAAATAGAACTAAACAATTTGGAAAGTTACCAGTAAGTGAAGCTTACAAAGGTTATTTTTTTTTGTCAAGTTCTTTGAACAACTTACAAAAGTCTATTCTAACATCTTTTCAGGAAAGAAAGGAAAACCGATTAACAGTTATTCAGAAACTATTGTTAAAAACGTCTATTATCAAATCAAGGCTTATGAACTTGCTGAAAAAGGTATTTATAATAAACAAGGATTAACACCACTAGAAAGCGTATATGATACAAATGTATGGCAAGTGTTTCAGTATATAAGTATTGAAACTGCACAAGATACTTTAAAATCAGAGATGCAAGAGATGGCACATAAAGAAGCTAAAAGATCAAGAAAATAAACTAATGAAAAAACTTATAACACTAAAGGAAGAGGATTACAAAGAATTATTGAGTAATCAAAAGAAATTTAATAAATCATTTAAAATATTACATTATAAATTTAATGGTTTTTCATTTTCTGAAATTGAAACAGATAGCGAATTACAACTAACATTAATTAAAAAGAATGAAGAACTTTTATATGAAATTGATATTTTAGAAGCACAACTTAAAGTATATAAAAAAGAAGCTGCTAAAGTACAAAGAAAAAATAAAGAAAGATTTTTTAATAATTTATTTTTAAGATCATCACAATGAGATACCCAAAAGTATTAGTAAGTTGCCCTACTGCAAAAGCTAAAGATTATTGTGTAGATGAATTTATAGAACAAATTAAAACTTTTACATATCCTTTATATGATATTTTTATACTAGATAATTCTCCTGATAAAAACCATGTTAAAAAGTTTTGGAATAACGGAATAAAAGCAATACACGAACCTTTTAACGGTAATTTTAGAACCTTTTCAGGTCGTGAAGAACTTGCTAAACATCAAAATATTATTAGAAACTATTTTCTAAATTCAGACTATGATTATCTTTTAATGATAGAAAGTGATGTATTTACAGGAGAAAGTATAATAGAGAATTTAGTATCATATGCAGATGTATATAATGCTGGAGCAGTAACAGCAACTTATGAAATTAGAAAAGAAGAAGAAGAAGTACTTTGTTTAACCTCAACAGTAGATCAATTAGGAGTAAGAAGTGAAAAACTACTTAGCCGTTCTATAGGTTATGATGTAATGGGTCAAGGTACATTACCTTTAAATCATTTACTTAATGATCCTGAAGCTAATATAACTGCAACTGGAATAGGCTGCACTTTATTTACTAGAAAAGTTATGGAAAGTGTAGGATTTAGAGTAGATAAAAAACTATCACAAACAGCATATAGTGATACTTATATATTCACAGATATTAAAAATGCTGGTTTTGAGATTTTAATAAATAGTAATTTAATTTGTACACATAAAAAATAAGTGAAATGAGTAGTTTAGCAACAAAAGAAGTATTAGAAAAAGAATTAAAAAGATTTGAAGAAAGAGTTGAATTTCTAGAGGATTATGTAGTAGACCTTTTACAAAATGTTGATAATTTTGAAGCAAGAGATAAAGCATATAAATTATCTATTGAAAAGGAATTTAAAGAGCATTTAATTCAGCAAAGAAAAGAACAAATATCTCAAATAAATAAACAAGATTTATTAAAAGTTGAAGCTATTAAAGAAATACCTGTATTATTAGAAGATTGTAATAAAGTTGTTTTACATATTGCAAATGATATTGAAGAACTTAGAAAGTCTAGTAAACTTAAAGGAGAAGCAAAAAAACAGCGTATTGAAGCTATTAAAAATCTTTTATCAACTAAAGAACAAGTTGAAACTATTTTAGAAGCTATTAGTAAAAAATTTAAAGAAGATCCAAAACACTCAGGAATATTAGCAGACTTTAGACAATTAAACGAAATTAAAAAAATAGTTAAGTAGTGAGTTTTTGGGGATTATTATTTGTTTTATGCTTAATTAGAATATTTTGTAAGATAACTTATAACTTCTTAAAAGATATTGACTTATAAACAAAAAAATATAAATAATCAAATTAAGAGTGTTTTTATTCACTCTTTTTTTTATATTAGCAATTAATAGATATTAAAAAATATGGCTACAATAACTAATAAAACTGATGGAATTGAAGTAGTAGATTCACATGGAGATACTTATTTTATCAAGTATGCAAACTGTAAACTAATTAAAAGAGATGTTTTAAATATTTATGACAATTCAGAAAGGAGAACAGGAGCAGCACCAATTAGATTAACTTTTGCTGAAGTTACAAGCCCATCTACAGCAGATTTAGATGCTTTATATACAACAGTTAGAAATTACATAGATTAAATATGGCTACAATTACAAATAAAACAAGTGGTTTAGAAATAGTTTTTGCAGGTGCAACTACATATATCAAACATGGAAATGTTAAATTATTAAAAAGAGGTAATAACCTTAATATATATGATGATTCAGATGCAGATGGAAATCAAAGAGGTCAAGTATTCATTACTATGCCTTTTAGTGAAGTTACTAGCCCATCTGAAGCTAACATAGATGCACTTTATAATACTGTTAGAGGTTATATAGATGTTGCTGCTGGTGGTGGTGGTACTGATGCTAATGCAGTTCATGTTAATGTAGGTTCTGAAATTTCAGCAATTACTTCTAAAGCAACACCTACTACAAGTGATATTTTATTAATAGAAGATGCTGCAGATAGTAATAGTAAAAAGAAGATTACTATAGGAGATTTACCATCTACAAGTGATGCTAATGCAGTTCATGTTAATGCAGCTAATGAGATTACAGCAATAACAGAAAAAACAAGTGTAGCTAATATTGATGAGTTTATTATAGAAGATAGTGGAGCTTCATTTGTTAAAAAGAGTATTAAGAGAAAAGCAATTATAAATCCTATTGTAAGTTCAACGGCATCAACAGCAACTTTAACAGTAGATTCAGATGTTAATGATTTTGTAGTTTTAACTGCACAATCTGAAGCCTTAACAATAGCAGCACCAACTGGAACACCTGTAGAAGGTCAAAAGTTAATTATTAGGCTTAAAGATGATGGAAGTGCTAGAGGTATTACTTTTAATGCAATATTTAGAGCAATAGGAATAACTTTGCCAACTACAACAGTAGCAAGTAAAATAACTTATTTAGGTTTAGTTTATAATTCTACTGATACTAAATGGGATGTAGTTGCAGTTAAAGAAGAAGCATAGATATATGAGTGATTTATTAAATTTAATTGAATTAAGTTCTAAATGGGCTGAAGATAGAAACCTTATAAAAGGAAGTACACCAAAAGATCAAACTTTAAAACTTATTCAAGAAGTAGGAGAATTATCTGATAATATTTGTAAAGGTAAAAATCCTATTGATGATATAGGAGATTGTTTAGTAGTTTTAAATAATTTAGCCTTACAACATAAATTAACTTTATCTGATTGCTTAGAACATTCTTATAATGATATTAAGGATAGAAAAGGAATAATGAAAGATGGAATATTTATAAAAGAAGAAGCATAAAAAGTAGTAATAACAAGTATTAAAATTTATTTAAAAGTGATAATAATAATTAGCAAAATAGAATTAGAAGCACCTAATAACTTGAAGTATACAGATGTTGGTTATACTACTGATGTTCTTATAGCCAATGAAATTAATGAGGCTTATGATTCTAGTTTAGGTGCTTTTTTAGGAGAAAACAGAACTAAATTAGAATTAGGAGAAGTAAGTATAAGTACTTTTTTTAGTGGTGTTTCTTATGTTAATGAAGCTAGAACTGAAGTAGAAACTACTGATAGTTTAGATATTCCTGAAATAACTAATATAAATCAACTGTAAATGGCTACACCAACTAAAGGAAATACAACTAATGCTAATCCTACTCCTGGAGCAAATTTTAAAACACAAAGCCATACCCAAAATACAGGTAGTAATAGGCTTATAATTGCTCAATTTACTATGAGTAACACTAGAACTTATTCTAGTTGTACTTATGGAGGTGTAGCAATGACACAACTATACCAAATTAATAGAAGTGGTTTATCTCAAAGAATGGCTTTTTTCTATTTAGTAGATCCACCAACAGGAAATAATACTTTAAGAGTTAATTTTAATAATTCTCAATGGAATCCTATTAGTATGCACATAAGAAGCTTTACAGATTGTGGTGGTATTGGTGCTAGTGCTAGAACAGGTGGACAATCAACACCTAATACACAAAATTTAACAGTAGAAGATGATTCTTTAATTATGATTACTTCATGTTCTATAAATGCTATTTTAACTCAACAAATACCACAAGGTACTAATAGAACTTTTACAACTCATAACACTAATAGACAAGTAGCAACAGGTGCAATAAGTGCTAATGCTGGTCATAGTGCTGGTACTATTTCTTTAAGGTCTACTTCTACTTTTGGAAGTGTAACGCTAGATAGAACTGAAATAAAAGGATTAGGAGGATCAATAGATACTAGTGGTGGAGATTTTCTCGCAATGTTTTAATATTAAAAACTAAAATAAAAACAAGCCACTATTTATAATTATTCTAAATAACAATTTTTTTAGTATATTTAAGATATGGCAGATTTTAGTGATATTATAGATGAATTTAAAACAGTTGCAGATGCTTTTACTTCTGTTAATTATTTTAAATACAATAAAGTAAGTGATATTAATGGAAGCTTACAGGATAAAGCATATCCTTTAATTTTAGTTAAAAGTTCTCCTAATACTTCACGTGGCGATGTTAATAATTTTGGTTTACCAACTAACAAGAAATATACATTTGATATATTTTGTTATAATATATACAATGCGAAAATACAGAAAATTAAATCTTTACAAGATGCTCAAGCTGAAGTAGATTTATATATAGATCAATATATAGCTAAATTTTTTGAACGTAATATAGATGCTTCTAATGGTTTTTATATAGTAGATAGAGAACAAATAAATGGTTTTTTGGCTCATGATGTTCATAATGATAAATTAGTAGCAGCAAAGTATTCAGTAGTAGTAGGATTAAATAGTTCATGTAATCAAGGTACTTTTAACTTTTAATGGCTCAATATTCTAACATATTAAAGCTAATTATAAGTGAATTACAAGCTGAATTAATAGGGCAAGGTCATAAAGCTACAGGAAGCCTTGTTAATTCTTTTGAAGGTTCTGTATTAACTTTACCTAAGTCTATAGTTGTTCAGGTTTTAATGAATGATTATGGAATATATGTAAATGAAGGAAGAAGAGCAGGAGCGAAAAAAGTACCTATACAAGTTCTTATGAATTGGATAGAACAAAGGGCAATAGCTTCAGGAAATAAAGAAGTTAAAAATGTTGCTTTTGCTATTCAACAAAAGATATTTCAAGAAGGAAGCCCAACTAAAGGAAGTTTTAAATTTAGTCCTAATGGAAGAAGAAAAGGCTTTATAGATTTTGTAATTGATAATAAAATAGATCCAATATTAAGTATATTAGGAGAAGATGTATTTAAAGAATTTGATACTTTAGTAAGTAATATTACTAAGGATTTTAATAAAAAAAATAAATAAAAATGGCAATAACTCAACTTTCAGCACCTACAGAACCTACTTTAGCATATCAGCCTATTGTGTTTAGGTTTTCTAGTTCTTCAACTGATATAGTAAATTTAATTGTTGAGGTATCAGTATCTTATAATAGTGGTGTTTCTTCAACTAGAGTAGCTGCTATTAGTGTTTCTCCTGATTTAGGTACTGCTAATGAATTTACTTTTGATGCTCAAGAAGTGTTAAAAAAAAATATAGATTTTAAACTAAAAACAATAGGAGCAAGTGCTATAATTAATGATGTTGATAATTTACAATTTAGGTTAAAGATTTATGAAGTTGTTTTAACTGCTGGTGTTCTAGTTACTTCTTATGATCCTGATGATGATAATAATAGTGCATGGAATTATCAAACTAATACATTAACTACTTTTAACTGGAGGGAATCTCAATATGATTTAGCAAATTTTGATAAGAATAATTATAAACTTGATGGATTAAGTAAAAAGTTTTTAAGTGAAGCACCATCTTCTAAAGATATTGAATTAAATGCTAATGAGTTCTTAGGTATGGCATGGACTGTATCTAGTGGAGGTGTAAAAAACTATATAATTAAGATTTTAACATACGATAGTTCAAACGCTTTATTAAATACAGATAATTTAATAGTTTCAGAATGGAATTATACAGTAGTTTCTTCTTTTATTGATCCTTATTTAGATGTACCTGTAGGTACTGCTAATTTAATTGCAATGGGTGTTAGTTTAACTAATGTTGCTAAATATACTATACAATTAGTTAATGATGATGGTGTAAGAAGTGAAATAAAAACATATAAGATAGTTGAAAGTTGTAGTTCAGATACTAGAATACATTTTATTAATAAATTTGGTAAACAAGATAGTATTACTTTAAAAGGTAATGAAACTGAAACAATAGAATATAAATCAACTAATTATACTAAAGCTTTAAGTACTACTTATTCATCTAGTGATTATGGTAATGCAGTAATACAAAATGAAACATCTAAAAGCTTTACAGCATATTCAAAAAGTATAGGAAGAGATGTTATAAACTTTGCTAGTTCAATGTTAATAACAAAAATAGCATGGATAGAAGTAGATGGTAAATACTTTTCTATATTAATTGAAGATGGATCTAAATTAATTAGGAATAATGAAAATATGCCTATACAATTTGTATTAAATTATAGTTTAGCTAATACTGAAAAAGGTCATAGAGGATAATGGGAGTAGTTATAAGAATATTAGATAATAGTAATAATGTTTTAGGAGATTTAGACTTAGCTAATTTTAAAGATTTTCCTTTAGCATTAACAAAAGGTATAGTTAATTTAGATAATCTAAAAGCTAGAACTGGTACTTTCTCTAAAACTTTTAAAGTACCTAATACTAAGAACAATTCTAAGCTACTTTCTAACATTGATAATATAAATAGTAAGAAAGATTATAGAGATGCTTTAGGTAGAAAACCATGTGTTATAATGGTTGATAATAGCCAAAATGATGCAGGATTTTTACAAGTAAGTAAAGCTATTAATAAAGATTATTTTGAGTTAATATTTTTTGGTAATAATATTGATTGGGTAAAGTCTGCAAGTGAGTTAAAACTAAATTCTATAATATATAATAATAATTCACAAGTATATAATGAATTAGGAATAAATACAGCTAATGCAGCAACTTCTGATACTTATGATCATGCTTACCCATATATTTCTAGAGGTGGTAATGTTTCATTTTTTAATACTTCAGTAGAAGATTTTTACCCTACGTTATATATTAAAAATATTATAGAACGTGGTTTAAATCAATTAGGCTGGAATGTTAGTAGTGATTTTTTAACTGATGCTAACATTAAAAAACTTTCTGCAGACTTGAGTAATGATATGAAAGTTGTAGATAGTGTTATAAATCAATCAAAAACTAGAGCGCAATTTAGTTCTGATGTTGTAGATTATGGTGGAGATATAGTTTTTAAATTTGATGATGATTCTTCTTCTCCTAATAATGATAATAATAACAATTATACACCTTTAACAGGAATATATATAGTGCCTTCTAATGGTAGATATGATATTAATGTATCTGTAAAGACTGATGATTGGATAGTTACAGGTACTACTAAATCTATAAGTGTTAAAATGTATTCAGGTTCAGGTACTTCTATTATATTACCTGTTAATTTAAAAGATGTTCAAACTAAAACAGTATCTACAACACAAGGACAAACTACTAATTTTAAACTTTCAGCAATATTAACACAAGGAGATAAATTACAAATAACTCACGATTGGACACCTAACCCATTTTCTAGTGTTACTGAAGAAGTTAAATTTAAAGATGGTACTTTTTTTGAAATTCAAAGAAGCCCTAAACTAACAAAAGGAGATACTTTTAATTTAAGTGATTTAATTCCTGATAGTGTAAAATTAATAGATGTTATAAATGATTTTACTAGAATGTTTAATATATATTATTGGACTGATTCTAAAACTAAAACAATATACTTAGAACCTAGAGATACTTTTTTCAAACCTATTACAAGTGCTGTAGATTGGACTGATAAAATAGATTTAAGTAGAAATTATGAAATAGATTATATAAATACTTATAAAAGAAATATTGAGTTTAAATATAAAGAACTTAATAATGATGAATGGCTTAAAGGTTGGCAAGATGTAGAAAAAAGAATTTACGGAAGGTATAATCATGTTTTACCTGATAGATTTGCAGAAGGTACTAATACAATAGAATTAAGTTTATTTAGTGCTGGTTATGGTCATGCAGCAGTAGAGGTACTACCATCTAATACAACAGATAAAAGTGCTGATAATTCTCCAATGACTTTAAAAGTATGGAATGAGTATGATGCTAGTAGTAGTTTACCTCCATCTACTAAAACTGAAAATTATAATCCTAAAGTATTTATATTTAATAACGGTACTCAACAATCAACAAGTGGAGTAAATAGAGTTATAAATTTATTTGGTGGTTTTTTCTCTCCTAATCCTACTACTAATATTCCTTATGCTATTTTTGAAAGTTATAATAATGTAATATCAGGAATAAATTTAAGCTTTACTGGTGCAGATGGTTTATTTGCTACTCATTATTCTAATATGATGAAAAATATAGAAGATGGTGGTAGATTAGTAGCTTATGTTAAATTAGATGATGTTGATATAAATAATTTAGACTTTAGGAAATTAATTTATATATCTACACCTTCAGAAATTACAGGATACTATATAATTGAAAAAGTACAAGATTACAAACCATTAAGTAATGGTACTACAAAAGTAAATTTATTTAAGTTTGAGGATTTAGGAAATGTTGCAATAGACTTAACACAAAAAGGCAATAATGGTAATAGTAATAATAATAA
>TARA_R110002012_G_scaffold5047_1_pt1 | contig 11093 bp, 6 predicted proteins | sample TARA_R110002012 | Tara Oceans TARA_R110002012 (sample SAMEA4396515) | marine metagenome | biome: Westerlies Biome; feature: [DCM] deep chlorophyll maximum layer (ENVO:01000326); material: water (ENVO:00002006), including particulate matter (ENVO:01000060) such as... | depth 40 m
TAGCCATAGTATCTAAAGCATTAGTTTTTAAATTAGCTTCGTGACTTTTATTTAATTGAGAGTTAGGGTCTATCATCTGATGTGCTTTACCTTGCATAAATTTTGTATTGTCTTGCCAAGGTTGCATATTTGAAGCTAAATTACTTGAATCATTATCTTTATCTTGATAGTCTTGATACATACTAACACCCTGTAAGAGCATCCCTATTGTTTGTGGAATCCAATATTCTTTCATACCAGTATTAGGATTTGTTGTACCAGAACCCATAGCTTGTGTAGCTAATTCACCTAAAGGACCCATATTATCTATCCAATGAGCTTCCATATTATTAACATGAGAAGGTTCTCCGTTAATTTCCCTTATTTGATTATCTCCATATCTACCACTATTAGCTAAAGTATCATAATTCATAAAACTCCTAATTCCATATAGTTCATCATTTTAATATAATATAATTAATTGAATATTCCAAACATTTTATTATCTAAGTTAATTTATTAAATGGTTTTTAAAAAAACAACATTTTTATTAGCTATTTATTTAAATTGTATATCTCCAAACACTTGTTGCAGTTACATATTTAGGTGCAACTGAATTAGGTCTAATATATATTCTTAATCTTTGTCCTGCTGTAAATGATTCATCAGAACCAAATGTCCATGTAGCTGTTGTTTCGTTAGTTACATCAGCAACTTTTACTGTTCCTAAACTTCCCGCAACTCTTAAATACATTCTTATATCAGTACCCATATCTCCTGCTGTATTTGCATTTTGAAATACAACTTTTTCTAAATACCCATTATAAGGGGCAATAAATAAAGTATCATCATTTAAACCATCTGATGTAAAAGCAGCTTCTATTTGAGATGCTCCAAAAGGCATATAAACATCAGTTGTTGCAGATGCATAAAATTGATGAATTTTAACATCCATAAAATGATTAAAACTTCCACCACTTATTGCTCCTGTTGTAGTTATAGTACTAGAACCATTATCTATATTACCAAATCCACTTGAAATTGCACCTCCATCTAATGTACCTACAGCATCTATACTTCCTTCGTGTTGCGTAACATTACTTGCTGCTATTCTTGCATCTGCCATTGTTCCTGATGTTATTTTAGATGTAGGTAAGTTAGGTATTGCCCCTGTTCCAAGAGTGTCTGCGTTCCAAGTACCTGTTGTTATTTCTCCAACCGTTTCAATTTGTCCAGAACCTTCCCAAGCATCTAACCCATCAGGAGTAACTGCTCTACTTGTATCTGTACCTGTATTTGTTTCAGCAGATGTTGCTAATTCTACCACACCAGAAGCAGTTGTAGAAGCAGCAGTGTGAGAATCAGCTCCAATATCACTTAATAACTGAGCTCCAGTTCTATATTTTACAGCTCCTCCATCAGAAACTAAAATTTTATCATAGTCACTAACTCCAGCAGGAATTGAAGATAATGATAAATTGTTAGCTAATGTAATTGTTTTACCTGAGCCAGTAGATAATTTTAAATTACCAGTTGATTTAATTTCTGGAGTAGGCGTATAAGTAGAAGATGAATTAGATGAGTCTAAATTTATAGATAATCTATTGTTTCCTTCGTAACTATAATTAAAAGTTCCACTAGTCATATTAACTATAGGTGGGTCATTTACCGCTTTAGATTCGTCTATTGGCCCAAAAGAGGCATTATTATCCTTATGCCAACCATCTTCTCCCCTTACATAAAATTCGTACTTATTTCTAGCTATTTTGTTTATTTTTATATCACCTTCTTTTCCAAGGTGAGTTTCAGCATCACCACTTTTAGATAAAGTATTAGTACTTTGTTTTAAATCATACAATTCATTGCTTAATGATTCTATTGAAGATAGAATGTTAGAGCTAATATCACTTTTATTAACTGACTCTTCTGATACACCTTTAGTAAATTTTCTTAATTTTGACATTATTTCATTTTCTTTCTTCTATATGTCACAGCAAAAGAATCAATGTAAGATTTCTGATTATTAAATACAATCTTAACATTTTTACCTTTTGTTCCAGAAGGAAATCTTAAAACAGGAGTTGCTATTCTTATTGGGTTAATACTTCCTCCATCGTCTACTAACTTTTTCCAATTTATAGCTTTAGAGCTTAATTGTCCACGAAATGAAGTTATAATTATAGAATTACTACTTGATATAGTGTTTTTACCAGTTTCATCTTGGTCATATTTAAAAAATATACTTCTAGTCTTTATAAATTCTTCATGTTCTATACCGTTTAAATCAGTTCCTGTTATTGATAGATATTGCCCCTTTTGTATATGAACTAATTGAGATAATTCCCCTTGATGTGTTACATTTTGATATTGACTATTAGGAGGTTCAATAAACTCAGGTACACTAGTAGGAAAAATTGTAAAAGCATTTTTTAATTCATTACCATCTACATCTGTTACACCATTATCTGCTGTTTCAAATGTTGGTAAAGCAGTTTCTATTTTATATATACTACCTGTTTTGTCATTAGCTAAATAATGTCCAACATGAGGTTTTCTAGATTGAATCCTCATAGTCTGTAATACACCATCAACGTATACCTTTAAATCATCTGTTTCTGCTGCTGAAGAAGTTTCAAGTAAATGAGTGTTGTCTTCAGTAGTGTAGTTAGCATCATCATCTAAATAAGTTCCACCACCCCAGTTAAATTCATCACCTTCATTATCTGCTATTGGATTATTAGCGGAGTTATTAAAATCCCATAAACAAAGTTCTCCTGTTACATAAAGTCTTTTAAATGACTTTTCATAATTAGAACTACCCATTATAAATTCTTTACTTTCCCAATTGAATGATTTTCTATTTCTTTTATCTACTCTATAATTGTATAATTGATAACCATCAGATAAAATAACATCACCTTTAGATGTAACTACTGAAGTTTTAACATTAGGAGAACTATAGTAGTCCCATCTTCTAGTTTGTATATTGTATGAGTATATTCTTGATTTATTAGTTTCATAACTAGATGATAAATCAGATGTACTAGCGTCTGTATAACCTTGTAAAATAATATATATACATTTTTTAATTGAATCATATTCTAATCTAGGAGTATATCCTAAATTTTCAGCTTTTTTCAAAGCGTCTAAGTACCCTATTTGCCATTCTGGTCTGCTATGATTATAAAGTATAGGTCCACCTATTGGATTAGCACTTTTTCCATTATGTACATATATATTGTTTCTATCAGCAAAAAATAAACCTATATCAGTTACTACAAATGCTTTACTGTTTAGTATACCTGTACCTGTAGACCTTTCTTCTATATGCATTGAATGTGGATTTATAATATATGTATTGTTATCATCAAATAAAAAAACTCTATTAGCAAAACTAGCAATAGCAGTCGGTCTTGTTGGTAAATCTAAAAAATTAGTAGACCAATCAAATATTGAAAATTTACCCTTTAAAGAACGAAGTAATATATGTTTGCCTTCTTCTAATTTAGGATGGTGAATATCGGCAATAAAAAGAAAATCATTTAATTGGCAAGATAAAGCATAATTAGGTGTAAAATTACTTAAGGTTTCTGACACCCCGTTTAAACCTTCATATGAAACACCAACTTTTTCATCATTAAAATTTAATTCAAAATTTCCATCTACTTTTGAAAATACATCGTCTTCTCCATTTAAAGAAATAGATTTAACTAATCTATATAAAGCTTTTTGATTTGTTTTTCTATATACATTAAAATGAGTAACTCTAGGACTTAACTTAAGTTGTTCCGCATTAGGTAACTTTAGTTTTAATCTAATATATTTAGCGTCACCAGTTATCTTGTCACCTTTTACTATAAATGGAAAACTACTTAAAGGACTTTCTTGGAAGTTGTCATACAAAAATGTAAACTTATAATAAATATCTTCGCCTTGTTTAAATTCATACGAAATAGTAACACCATCTGAATCAGTTGGAGCGGGTTCAAAAGACATAAATGTTATCAATTGTTCTTTTAAAATTTTTGTATGAGAACCTAAACCTGTAGAGCTATTATCTACATCATCATAACCAGTTGTTAAACTACTACCATAAGGATATTTATTTTCTTGATAAGCAGGTGATGATGCTATCATTGTGCCTGCTGTACTTCCATAACCTTCTGTAGGTCTTTTATTTACTAGTATCGAACTATTTGAATCTAATACAGCGTTATCAAAGCCAGCTTCTGTTTCAAAATCTGTAGTATTTATTCCGTTATTAGGAGATTTTGAATCTTCTGACCAAAAATTCCAAAGTCTATCATATTTATAATAAGGAAAAAGACCTAAACTAACCATATGACTATTATTAGTTCCAAACTGAGGTCTATTCCAAATAGATATTGTTTCAAATGAATTATCTCCTGTGTTTCCTATGATAATAGGAGAATAACAATCTAATAATAAATCTCTCTTAACATCCCAATTACTATCTTGTGCACGCAATGTTCTTTGTTCATATTTATTACTTGTATTATATTTTATAGGACTATCAGATAAACCTTGATTTAGGTTTTTAAACATTAAATAATCATTTGTATAAGAAACTATTTGATTTAAAAAATTCTCTGAACCAAGCATATATTGTTTAACTAAAGGTGTTACAGGGGCTATAGATGCTAATGTTTGTGAAAAAAGCCAAGAATCTGTATCATCATTTTTTCCTTCTTTTTTATAAGAACTAATAGATTTATTATCGATAACACATGCAATAACAGAACTAGTATCAATATCTTTTACTGGTGAATTTTGTGCCTTTCCAGAAATAATATAACCATGTCTAGTTATTGTTGTGCCCCCATTTATTTGTTGCCAAGATATAAAATCTACATTATTAATATTTTGAAACTGATAACCACTAGGTAATTCTACTCTTCTAAAAGAACATCTAGGAGATATTAAATGGTTAAATTCAAGATTAGTATGAAATTTACCAAGACTTGTATCTATATTTTTGAATACAGAATCACTTAATGCTGTAGTAGACCAACAAAATACAGACTTTCTATTATCCCAAATTTTTCCTGAAGGGTCCTTACCAGGATAATTTTCAGGTATATCAACATCAGTGCTAGCTGAATAAAAACCAGCTTGTGTATCACCTCCATTTGCACCATCAGAAGTATGTGGCCATTTGTAAGTTAAATATCCTGTACCGAATTTTGTTTGAGCCATATTGTCCATAGTTGCTTCAGACTCACCATTTCTAGGATAATACATTCCATTAAAGCTTGAAAGTCCAGACTCATCTTTATTGTAATCCCTATCATAGTTAACCCATTTTTCAAAACCATATCCATATAATCTAATATGTTTTGGCGCTCCACTAGCTCTATATCTTAATATTGGTTCTTGATTAGATGCCCAAGTTGTTGTAATCATATTATAATGACCTAAACCATCTTGTCCATAATAGGCACATCCATGAGCTTCGTTTGCAGAAGTATAATGCCTAGTATTAACATAACCATGTCTTAATGTACTAGCGCTTCCTATAACAGATTCATCTTGAAATCCAGTATCTTCATTTAATTCTGCACTACCATTGTGACCATGAGCAAATCTATATTGGTTAAATCTACTATAACCTATTGTAGCAGGTACACTATTATCAGTTAACCAACCAGCTTCTGTATCGTTAAATACTAAATTAGGAGCACTAGTATCAGGGTCTGTAGGATTAGATTTATCTACATTAGGTGCTCCTTGTGTTTCTCCATTAGTAAAAGTAGCATTACCAGTACCGTCAGTTTCACTTAAATGAGAAAAAGCTACTGGAGAGTCATGCATTGTCCACATAACTATATCATCATTGTATACATCTAATTCTCTTTGTTGGGTTGCATACCAAGACACAGTTCCAGGGTCAAGACCTCCACCATTATCATTGTTAGCCTGTACACGTCCTCCATCTTTTATAAAACTACCAGATAAAGTACCAAAAAATGAAACTATATGAGCTACAGGGTTAGTCAATTCTGTAGTAGTTTTTTTACCTGTAACACCTGTAAAATACCATTCTTTAAAATGTGGTCTCATACAATGTCTTGTATTTGTCCAATTTCTATAAGCCCCTTCTTTTGACAGCCAACCAATGTTTCTACCTAATTGAAAGTTATAGTCCATATTACTAGTAACACCATATTCGCTACCATAAAAAACTTTCCAAGTCATAAATTCACCAGAAGGATTTCTAAAGTTAATTATTGCCTGACTATCATCATATGTTCCAAAATGTTCTCTTCTATAAGCACCACCTGTTATACCAAGCCATTCTCCACCATGTCTTTTACTTGTCCCATCATTAAATTCATGAAATGTATTTGCAGGAGGAGCGCTATCAAATACTTTAGAAAAAGAAAACTTATCATAAGGATAGCATACTTTATTATGTCCATATTCAGCATTTTCTCCAAGTCCTAAAGTAATTTCTGCACATTCTTGATAAGGTGGAGTTTTGTCATACATATACACAGTGTTACTTCCATTATTTGCAGCACCTATACCACCTTGAATATTAGATGTTTCTGTATCAGATGTAGGATTTATACCTTGAGGTCTAAAGTTATATAAAAATAAATCCCATCTACTATGAGGTAAATCATTTTCTTTATTATAACTAACCCAAACTCTCCACTTACCATCACCTACAGCAACGCCACTACCAGCACCATCGCCTAAATGTGGTTTATGTGAATATGTTTCGCATATAGAAGAAATATATTGGTCATTAGGTTCGTTTACCCATTGATAATTTCCAATTAAATCATCATAATCACTTGTACCATAACTATGATACCATAATCTTACTAAACCTTCGCCAAAACCTGTGTAATCTGTAGAAAATAATTTGTTATGTATCCTATCAAAGTTTAGAGTAACTTCAGTATAAGATAACCTACTATCTTCAGAATTAATTCTGTCCCAATTACTTATATCAACTAAGTAAAGTTTATTATATTCATTTATGTTTGAAATCCAAAGTTTACCATAACCCATAAAATAGTTTTTATTAGTAGTTTCACCTCCAAATCCTCCAGAACCGTCACAACTTTTTGCTTCTGCTATAGTACCTATTTGAAAGCCTTCTATACCTAATTCATCAGATAAATCTACACTTTCAAAAGTAGAATTTTTTACATTAAAACTACTACCATCAGAAGCTGTTATAGATATTTCTGATTCTTCTAATTCTTCAGTTATAAAACTCTGTTTTTTTGATGTATTTTTTATTCTATATAATGTACCACTATTATCAACGTGTCCAAAAGAATACGCTGGAGAGCCAGAGTAAGCTTTTTCAGAATTATGTTTATTAACAGTTAAATCATCAGTTCCATCACCATAACCTTCGTTATAATCTCCAGTTAAATAACCTACATAAGCTAGCCTTATTAAACCATTATTACTTTCTTCTGCATCTACATCAATATTAGTTGCAGAAGGAACATAAACTACTTGAAATAAATCTCCAGTATGAAGCTGTTCAGAGTCTGAACCTCCCGCTGTAGAAGTAGGGATAGAAGTATCAATAGAACTACCAAATTCACGGTTAGTATGTCCTTTTGCTAAAGCTTTAAGTCTCATTAAAAAATCACCAGCTTTTACACCGACTTCATTAGTTCCATTATAAGTTGTAACATCAGTATTTATTGATGTAGAAAAAGCGCCACCTAAGTCTAGTCTAAACACCATCCCTTTTTTTACAGTAGCGTTTAAAGTTGGATTTGAAATACTTGCATTTGTTAAACATTGTATTATCCAATTACTAACAGTTCTTTCATGAGAAGGATTATTAATTGCAGAATCATCAACTCCACCAGAATTACAGTATATATTCGCTGCTCCTGCTATGCCTCCGTTTGTACTATTTAATCCATAATGTAATGTAGGTACTATTAAATTATCTACAGATATTGGACCACTATGTTGATTTATAGGTTCTATACTACTATCTAATAAAAAATGTTCATCATTAAAATTTTTATTAAGTTGCTTTCTATTTATCTTACCAAACCACAAAGAGTTATTACCAATTCCACTACCAGTTCCTATATATAAATTAGCATTTCTTTGTTCTGCACTAATATCAAATATACTACTTGATGAAGATATATTTCCTAAATTAGTAAGGTTACTTTCAGGGTCATTTACGCCTACATTTTTTAATAATATAGCCTTACTTTGCTCAGTTATTCCAAATAAATTACTAGAACCTTTTTGATTTATAGGGTATAAAAATTTAAAGCCAAGAGGAGAATTATCGCTAGTAGGATTTGGTAATAAACCATTCCCTTTTACAAAAAATCCATCAACATCGCTATTCCAAGCTCCAAAACCAGTAGGAAAATTAGGCCCAGTAACAACTTCAAATGTTTCTTCATCTGGAAATATTATATTTGCAGTAGTAAAATCAGCACTATGAGTTCTATAATCTAAGTTTGGAGTGCCATCTGAATTAGTATCTACATATAAACCTTCTGGAGATTCTGGTTTACTTATATCACCTAAAAAATTACTTTTAATAACTATATATTTTCTATTTTCAGCATCTTGAGTATATACTGCAGTAAAATAATTAGAGATACCACTAGCTTCTGAAACTAAATTAGGAGGAACCAAACTATTTATAACACTAGCTAACTGTTGAATTAACTTTTTAGTTGTACTACAAAGTGCAGTATTTACAATAACTATTGTAAAATTATTTTCAGTAGCCCAATTTTCTAAAGATGAATTATAAGTAGCTGCCCCTGCATCATCAAAGTAAATTAAAAATGATTTATTATAACCATGTAATACAAAAGCTTTCTGGTCTAAGTCATTGTCTAAATCAGTATCATTACTTCCTCGCATACGCATTCTCCACATAGCGTATCTAGGAAGTTCCCAACCTTCATTACCTAGTATATAATTACCTTTTATACCTCTTAGAGCGCCCTTTTCAAAATCAGAATCTATATCTAATGAAAAAGTAGCAAAATCTGGTTTTAAATCAGTTTCAGAACTAGAGCCTATAAGGCCACTAATAAATTGACTAACTTCTTTTGATTCAACAGGCATATATTACCCTTAAGTTAATGCTATATATACTTCAACATCACATGCAGCTGTATCAGCCATCAGTGAAATTCCAGTTAAATCAGCTAATCCTGGTGTAAATGTTAATGTTCCGTTTGTTACTGCTCCACCTGTAGTACTTACATCAGTTCCACCTTCGCCATCACCTAATTCAAAAGATGTTACAGCACCTAAGGTGTTTACAGATTTAACAAAAGAACCCGCAGGTATACCAGTACCACTTACTGCTAATCCAGGTCTAATACTTGCACTAGCATCACAAGTAATGGTAGGGTCATTATTATAATCACAAGTTGCGTCTGTGAAAGATATTGAGCCTATACTTGCATCTAATGTATTTACTACACCGCTAGATAAATCTGGACAAAAAATAAATGATTGCCCTTTATCTATCTTAATTGCAAATTCATCTGAATTTTCATTAGTAAATATAGCTGTTATATGGTTTGTATTATCTAAATTAGATAATCTAATGTATTTAACATCATCTTCATCAAAAGTACCTAATCCTGAAGATGCTCCAAAACTTACTATAGAAGTTTTTGAAGTGCCTATTGATTCTGTTCTTCTATATATATCTGAAATACTAGAAATAGTATGCGTATGAGTTTGTCCCTCATCTTTACTATTTAAAGTAATAGCTTCAGTTACTGTTAGCGTTAACGTGGCCGTTCCATAAGACCTAGCCATTTTCTTCCTCCTTTTTATAATTACATTTAAAGTTTTCTATTATACTTAATCTTTTTTCAATACCCTCAACTTTTGTATCTAATTCGTTTTTATCAAATACATATGACATTACCTTATCTAACTTAAAATGTTTAGTTAAATAACTTGCAACTTGGTTTATAAGCATCTTAGGTATTATCATATTAAATAACACCCTTAAAAGCTTTATGAGTTATTGGCTCAGGTTTAGGCAATGGATTAATACCTCTTTTTTCTTGTGTTAAAAATAATTCCATCAAACTTAAAGGCCTAGAAATTTGTTCACCTTTGGGAGTAACAACAGTTTTTCTAGCAAATTCATTATCCTTATAGTCATATATCTCTTTAGAATTATTGAATCTATCATATAATTCGCCTCCAAATTTATACATATTGAAAAAATCTTTTAACTCTTTAGTCGTCACTCATACCACCTTTTTCCATCATCCTTAAAAATTTATCTTTTAATCCATTTCCACTTAACCTAGCTATTATCTCTACTTGAGCTTTAAATACGCCATTAAGTTTCTTTTGTTCCATTTGAACCAACTTTTGTTGGTCTATCAGTTTTATAATAATACCTTCCAACCTCTTGAAGTCTTGGTCTAGTTCTGTCATTAAAGTATTTTGAATGAACCTGTTTTGCTTCCATATAAAAAAGCCAAACGCTATCGTCATCGCTACAGGTATTCCAAATTGTTCCAGTACTTGAAAAATATCCATTATTTATTCCCATCTATTAGCTCCCCCCATAATGAGGTTTTGCCGTTAATTATTTGTACTATATGTACAGTAAATAAACCTCCTCTAAAGTAATCAACTACTGCAAAAGCATGTGCCCAATTTATAGCTTTACCACCGAGCCATCTATTTTTTTCAGGACTCATATCTTTTAAGCATCCCAAACTCCAAGCAGACTTAGGTCCGTCTATATGAGTTACAGATGCCTGTTGCAATCCGTGATGATGACCATACATTACATTAGCACCTAATTGTAAGTGTGCTTTTGCATGGTGCATACCTGATTTATGATGTCCATGGTAATAGTGTAATTTGCCTATTTTTAACCACTTTTTAGGCTCTAAATCAGAAGGGTAATACTTGTACCCTCTACCATTTAAATCCGTGCTATTTTCGAACTTATACTGCGATAAATAAGGATGTTGGTCTACAAACATATTACACCATTCATCATGATTGCCACCGCATAAGTACTTTTCTTTGCAATTAGCTTTGTCTAAAGATTCATCTATACTGTCAAGAAGCTCGTTAACACCTTTTAC
>TARA_R110002012_G_scaffold199918_1_pt1 | contig 11091 bp, 16 predicted proteins | sample TARA_R110002012 | Tara Oceans TARA_R110002012 (sample SAMEA4396515) | marine metagenome | biome: Westerlies Biome; feature: [DCM] deep chlorophyll maximum layer (ENVO:01000326); material: water (ENVO:00002006), including particulate matter (ENVO:01000060) such as... | depth 40 m
CCTTTCCTTTTTTGCCTGCACTTTTTAGTGTGGGCTTTTTTGTGGGGACCCCCTCCCCCTACACCCTCGAGAGAGCCGATGAAATAAGTACTTACTAATGGGTTTTCGCCCACGAGCGCAGCGAGGTACATTTATACCCTCTACAAAATTTCCCAGAATCGAACTTCCCCATTCGGACCGGCATTATAGAACTTTTGAAGAAAGGTTCCGAAAAAATTTCTTAAAAAAATTTTCAGGACTTTCACTTCCCTACTTACTTTAGGAGGGATCGCATTATGTTACTATTAGCGCTACTATGGGCATGTTCAGACATCGCCATCAATGAGGTTAAACAACCAGAGATTATCGTCGCACCAAACACACTGGACTTCGGACACTTACTTTCGGGACATGAGTCAGATACAATGACCGTCACGATTGCGAACGGGGGCGCAGCAGATCTTGTTGTGGACCACCTAGAGCTCGACGGAGAAAATTATTTTGTTGATGAGAGTGGCTTTACAGTTCCAGCCGGTGGTTGGCACCAGATTGAAGTGGGATATGCACCAAGAACTTTGGAGCACAACGAAGGATACTTAGATATCTATTTAGAGGGCGATGAAGAGCCTTCTGAGGGCGTCTGGTTAAATGGGAATGGTGATGCACCTGTAATTAATGTAACGCCGTCTACGCTTGATTTTGGAAGCCCTTTGTTGGGATGTGATACAACGACTGAAATTACCATCCAGAATGATGGAAACGTTGATTTAATTGTTGACGATATTGATATTATGGCTTCAGTGCCGCCGGACATCACAATTAATTTTGGAACGTTGCCGGAATTACCATGGACATTGGCTCCAAATGCGAGAATTGAGTTTTTTGCGAGTTATGTTCCGTTAGATACGAATGATGACCTTACTATGTACGACATTTCTTCAAGCGACCCATTGACTCCGATATATAATGCTACAGCAGAAGGTACGGCAGTGTTGTCAAACGAAAGGATACAACGATGGATTCAAGATTCAAAATTAATTGTCGACATTATCTGGGTTATTGATAATTCAGGTTCTATGTCTGTCTACCAAAGTATGCTTGGACAGAATATGGCCGACTTTATGCAAGTGTTCTTATCATATTCGCCTGATTTTCAAATTACTTTTATCACAACCGACTCGCCCGAGCTAATCGGACTAATTTCTTCGCAAAATTCTACAGATCCTTTAAATGAATCCGTTGCTGCGATTAACTCTATCGGAATTACAGGGTCTGGTTGGGAAAAAGGGCTGCAGATGCTAAGAGATTGCATGATTGGTGGCGAATGTGCTACATGGATGAGACCGGATGCGACTCTTATCGCGATTTTTTTGTCGGATGAGCCTGACAACTCGTCGATCACAGTAAGTTCGTTTATCGCAGATATGGATTCTGTAAAGCCGGACAAGTTTATTCCATATGCGATCATTGGCGACGTGCCCCAAGGATGCCCATCGGGGTCTGGTTGGAATACTCAACCAGGTTGGGGCTATTACGATATTGTGCAACACTATGGTTCGCAATGGTGGAGCATTTGTGGTGAAGATTGGGGCACAAAGATGGAAGAGATTGCTTTAGAGGTTTCGATACAAACTGTTTTCGAGCTAGATTCCGAAGATCCGCATCTCGACACGCTTCGCGTGTGGATTAATGGACAACTAGCTGCATCTGGATGGGAATATGACGAGCTTTTAAATGCTGTTGTGTTTACTTATGAAGATGCTCCGGAACAAGGGGACACTTTGGAGATTGGATATTCTACTTGGGGCTGTGAACCTGAGTAATATTTACATAATGTGTCCGAAAATCGTATTAAGTTCGTGAATGAGAGTTTAAAGTGAAAAAAATTTGGCGAAATCTCTTTCACGGGCTTATGTCTTTCGTGTCGCACTATTTAATTCGAGGGTGCGATCATGAAAATTAGAATTAAAATCAAAAAGAAGCTCGAAGAGATCTCTGTAATGGGTGGATTTGGTGGTGGTGATGTTCAAGGCAGCGCAGGAAGTGCTGCTAAGCCAGCAAAGCATCCGGATGACCTTCCTGATGGCGGGCTGGTCGAAATGTTCTCCACCCAAGGGATACAAGGTGGGATTACCATATCCCTATCCGCTGGTGATGCGCATCATTGGGGTCACGTCCAACGTTCTAAGGCTCAAGGGCTACGAAACGTCATGGAAGAAGACACGGAAGAGATGGAAGAGGAAGCTATAGACGAAAAACTTCAAGAAATTCAACAATTTCGAAAGAAAATGCTGCGAAACCTTCGAAAATAGTGTATAATGTACTTAGGAGGTATGATATGAAAGAATTATTTGAAGTAATGGGGAAGCTCAAGGACGGTCGGAATGGCGATGTGGTCACTTTTGACTTTGACAACACAGTTGTTAAGTCCTTTTCCAACAAAACAGTCGATGGCGAAGAGCAATATCAGTTCGGCGGCATCAATAAAGAGATTATTAAGCGAATTAAAACGTTTAAGAAAGAGGGTAAGACGGTTTTTATCGTTACATCTCGACAAAATCACTTAGAAAACCCTGAGTCTTCGGTAAAATCATTACTAAGAGACTTAAAAATCGAAGTTGATGGTGTCTTCTATACTAACGGAGAACCAAAAGCACAGAAATTGTACGAACTAGGCTCAACATTACACTATGATGATGACCCAGCAGAGCGTGAAGCCATTGAAGCTTACAAGAATTTACATAAAAACTTCAACATATTGGTGAAAGACCCTGAAGAGTTGGTTAAAGATATTGATGCTATAGCTAAAGGCGTCATTATTACCTCCGATCACAAGATCATTATAGCTCAAAGGTCAGATTCATACGAGTGGGATGCACCCGGTGGACATATACAGGACGGTGAAGAGGCTAATTTTGCCTTTTGGCGGGAAATAAAAGAAGAGTTAGGTATGGAAGTCGAAGAAGTTAAGTTCCTTGACAAGGCGGAAACTACTTGGAAGGGTGTAACAAAGGATTCTTTCTATTTTTTTGGTAGAACAAGCCAACCATCAGACATGCTTGAAGGTATAATCAAGCTGCAATGGGAGGTTTCTGATTGGTTCTGTGGTGATTATGAAGAAGTACTCCGGAAATGCAAGGGAAATGCAACGCAAAATCTCACAAACGTGTTAAACATGTTACAACACCAGCAAGAGATGATTGAATCGTATCAATACAAACCTAGAAGTAGTATTCTCAAAGAAAGGAACTATCAAAAAGACTCTTCTAAGCTAAAGAGCTACACCAGTGATGCGAATCAGCTTCTAAGCACTGGGCCTCAGTCTGATGGGTCTCCATATAAGGACATGAGAGCTATAAAAGGCAAGTCAGCACCCCCAGGAGCTCCCGGTGGAGGCATCGGACCAGCCCTTGAAGAGTCAGAAGACAAAAAGATTCAAAAAAAAATAAAAATATCCATCATTTCCGATCTCGATGAGAAGAAGAAGCGCAAGAAACGCAAAAAGAAGAGAAAATCTCGGAAATCTGCATCCAAAGTAGGTTCTTTTTGGCCATACGGAGGATATTCTACCCATCATAACGACTCTGACGGAGGAGACGGTGGTGGAGACGGCGGCGGCGGAGGTGAGTAATGCCAAATGAAGAGTATGCGATAGCAAAAATGATACAAACAACAGTTTTTATGCTATTTATGTTGTTCATCGGAGTATTTTTTGGTCCTGAGTGGTCAATTATTGCTTTGTTAAGTTTAATTTACATGAGGTAATAGTAATTATGAAGATTTCAAAAGAAAAATTGATGCAAATCATCAAAGAAGAGTGCGATAATGCTATGGGTGGCAGTGCAATGGACCACATAGACATGGAAGGGAAGATGGCTAAGAGACAATTGTCTCAAATTGCTGAATATTCAGCAGAATTAGAGCAAATGTTGATGGATGATACGCAATTAGAGGCCTGGGTTCAAGCAAAACTCACAAAAGCAGCTGATTATATCAAAACGGTGAAGCATTATGTCGAATATGGCATGAAAGAAGGCGAATATGACCAAGTTAATGGCGAAATGGTTGACCAAGCAGTACCAAATGTTGCAAATGCAGTAGAAATGATTGATTTGAAACAAATTGGAAGCGATATTTACGAATATTAGATAAAATGAGCAAGAAAATCATCATAAAAGACGAAAAAAAGTTCAAATCGATGAAAAATAGCGCACTTGGATCGTCAAGAGCAGCTAATTTGGAGATTGGAGACATCGTTTCTTGGAGTTCTTGGGCCTGGGAGCTTGATCAGGACGTCTTTGAAGACAAAGAGGGCCTATTATTGGAGATAATAGAAGAAACTAGGCTCACTAATATCGTGTTAATAGCCAAAATAATGCCCTTTGGGAGCAATGAGTATGAATTTATACCACTACTTTCATTGAAAAAAAGCCTAAAAAGAGACTAATTATAGTATGAACTGTACAATTAAAAACCCTGCCAATCACGACTTAGGTGACCTTGAGACTCATACACACGAAATGTATGATTTTTTTGCGTCCAAATACGGCTTCAAGAAGCCCCCTACAATGGTTTTTGACTCCGACCCTAGTAATCAGTCCAATGTGCTTGGTAAAACGGCATATTACGACCCTCAGAGCCTTGAGATACATATATTCGTCGATGGAAGACATCCGAAAGATATATTGAGATCAATTGCTCATGAATTAATACATCATAGGCAAAATTTAGAGGATAGACTGGACGTTGGTGGCTATAGTGGACCGGGATACTATTTAGAAAACGAAGAATTAAAAGATATTGAACATGAAGCTATGCTCGAAGGCAACGCTACAATGAGAGAATATGAAGATACTAAAAAATACAAGGAGAACAAAGACATGTCTTTGAATGAATGGAAAAATAACGAGTTGAACCAACTTCTCATGAAAAAGTTCGGAATCTTAAAAGAAAATAAAACCTCTAAGCATGATGATGATCCAAAGCTAAAAGGTGGGCAAAAGGATTTGGATGATGGTTTGCAAAAAGCAATAATCGGTTCTACAAACGAAGAACTTGATGAATCCAATTGCGGCGGGTCTCACAAGAGAGATGATGACGTTAGTGAAGGTAAGGACTGTGAGAAATGCAAGTCTAGTGATTGTGAATGCGAAGAAAAGCGGCTGGATGAGTATGGTTACGAGCAAGAGTATGCAGATAGAGATAACTATAAAGGGCAACGTGGAAAGCCAAGCCCTGCTCCAGAACCAAAAGAATTAAGCCCAGCAGAAGAACGAGCAGCGTCGCAGAAAGCAAGAGGTCAGCGTACAATGGATAAAGCTTCTGTTCCTAGGCAAATCCGACGACTTCAACAGGCAGGAGCACTAAAAGAAGCAATCACTAAGATTGCAAACGCTAAGAAAATATTTTTAAAAAATAAAAGGATCAAATAATGAATCGCAAAGATGAAAAGCTGTTAAGAGAGTTTGTCAGAGATAACTTGGTCAAGCCAATTATTGAACAACAAAAAGAAGAAGACAAAGTCAGACAATGGGCTCGCTCTTTAATCAAAGAGGCTCAAGACACACTGGTCTTAGAAACTCTTTATGAAGCAAAAGATATGGCCAATCCACATCCAAATACTGGTATAAATAAGTTGCGTGATGCTCTAAGAAAAGCTAAGCCTTCGATTAAGGCAAAATATCAACAACTAACCACCAATGGTGAGCAAAGGGAGTCTTTTAGTAGTCACTTCCTAAATGCGATGGTGAGACTCTTCGATGAACTTGATGCGCTCAGTGCTCAAGGAAAAAAAGCTGAAGATATTGATACTGCGGCTGTCGCTGCGGCTGCAACAGAAATAGAAGCTCCACCAGAGGATGTTACTTCTGATGAGATGGGTGCTGCTATTGAGGATGGGCTAAGCGATCTAGAGAATCTTCAAGAATCAATTCTTGAGAGTATTCTAAAAGAAATCGAAATTGATGTCGAAGAAGGTGGAGAGGAAGTTGATGTCGTCTCTGATGATTTGAAAGATGAGGATGAGAAAGAAAAAATCAAAAACAAAACTCAAGCAGAAAAAGATTTCGACAAGAAAAGTGATGATGAAGAAAAAAGAAAAGAGTTCTCAGGCGGTCTCGAAGGAGATATGACCGGAAGAAACCAAGCTTTCGATGCATTCAATCTAGTTCAATCATATTTCTCAGATGCTTACTTGGATTTGAATAATCCAGAAGATCAAGAAATGTTCAAAAAATGGGGATTGTATAATAACAAATTGTTACTTGGCAAGTATGAAGAAGAACTCTCCTCCAACCCCGAACAGCCAGATATCGAAAACCCAACATAAACCCTCCTGTACGAAAAAAACATTTAAAAACACACTACACTCTTATAATATAACATGCTGGAGAAGGTTTGTCAAGGGAAACACAACAAAAAAAATCATTTATTTTATCTTTAAAAAAAGAAGGTCGAGTCAATGAGGGTTTTCTCAACATAGTATCTGATTTAACTTTGGAAGAATTGATTGCTGTAAAGCTTGAACAAAGTTCTAAAATGATGAGAGGTAAGCTATACAACTTTCCTTTGTGGTACACTATGCCTAATGTCTGTAGAGATGCTTGTATGTTATTTGTTAGAACATGCTGTAGTACTAAAGCAGATATGGCTTCCGTATTAGGTGTTCCTTATGATTACTTTATTGATTTATACAAGAAATACTATAAAGAATACTAAAGAAGAATATTAGAATAGTATTATATTATTATTATATATATAAATAAAATATGCTCAGATTTTTCTCGTTTTCATATTTTTTTAAAAACTTACGTATTGGACTTGACAGTCCCTTCAGAATGTGATATAATAGTAGTACACACAAACACACAACTTGAAGACGGAGCAGTAATGAACAGGAACATTGTTTTATTTGATATGGATGGGACCTTAACAGAATCTAGGCAAAAATTTGATTCTAATATTTTGTCCTCCTCCCTAAAAGAATTGAGTCAATATGCCGAAATCGGCATAGTCACAGGTTCTGATTATGATTATTTGAATGAACAGTTGAGTCCCCTATTGAATAGTTCCATTCGTTACTGTCTCCATCTTCTACCTTGTAACGGAACAAAATACTATGCTCCGCCAAAAACCGAATCAGATGATTTTGAGTTAACGAAAGAAGCTTCCATGCAAAAGCAACTTGGAAAAGTTGCATGGAGGAGATTGATGGAGATTTTAGTAGCGAAACAATTGAAAGCATCAGAGCTCGATATTCCTCTCGCAGGACATTTTATATCAGCTCGCGGTTCAATGATCAATTGGTCCCCGTCAGGTCGCAATGCTAACAATAAAGAAAGAACAAGATTTATGCGTTATGACAAAAAATACAATTTTAGAAAAAGAAATTTATCCGAGATACGGTCAGAACTAGCTTCTGCCTGCTTAGATAATATCACAGTAAAACTTGGAGGTGATACTTCATTTGATATCTACCCCACCGGTTGGGATAAGACATATGCTCTTCGCTACTTTGATGGTAGCAATGTTTGGTTTGTTGGTGATCGAGCTCTAACTCCTAATGGTAATGATTATGAAATCCATAAGGCATGTGAGCCTCGGTCCTTTAATACGACGGGTCCAAAAGAGACTGTGGATATCGTCGACGATATAATTAATCAAATCAAGGGAGAATAAGAAATGGATTCAAAATTCAGCGACATGCTTAAATTCGGTATTAACTTAAAGCTCTCAGGACCATCTGAAGATAAGTATTATGCACAAAGATTGATGTTTTTCATTATAAACAAAGAAGATTTCGATGCAGATACAGAAGATGATGAACGAATAAATATTTATGTAGGGTCTGAGTTGTCTCTGGTAGTTAGGATAGTTGATTCCGTATTGACCTTTGATCCATTGGAAGAATCTTGTTATGATGCGATAATGTTGGTTTTGGATTTTGTTGCGAACCTACATCAACAAGTCCAAGAGGACTACTTAAAAGATGACGTCATCGAAAATGAGTTCTCTCCGACAAACGAAATGGAGCAATCAGACGAAGAAGATGAGTCAGATGATGATATGGAGTGGATTTAATTATGAAGATTTTTTATTTAAACAGAACTGAAGATGAATCAGGTGTATCAGGCACTGGCCGAGTCGCACAGGGTTTTATTTTTGATAATGGTAAGGTAGCAGTAACTTGGTTATCTGAACACCCGACAGTTACAGTTTACGATAACATCGGTGAAGTGCACGCAATTCACGGTCATGGCGGAAAAACAGAAGTTACGATGGAACCAGACTTCAAAAAAGCTTTTGGAGAACTTAAGTCATGTGTTGATAACTTTTCTCTTTCCGAAATCGTTAACTCCAGAATACCACAGGAAGGTGCCGCATCGAAACTATTAACTAAGAACTAGTTAAAAATGTGAACAATTTATACACGCTAAAGTTAGACGCATCTTGGCAACCAATCGAGATTGTCGATGCATACAAAGGTTTTTCATTGGTGTTCTCCGGAAGGGCGCGAGTCGTTGAGGATTATCCTCTTCAGGCTTGTGCCCTTTTTTACTTTCCGTCTGTAATTGTTTTGAATAATTACATTAGAAAGAAAGGATTCACCGTCCCTCCTTCAAGGAAAACAATATTCTTTAGAGACAATTATGAATGTCAATATTGCGGAAATGAATTTATGAAACATCAACTTACATTGGATCACGTCATACCGAAGTCAAGAGGGGGTCTTAAAAGCTGGGAAAACCTTTCGTCATGTTGCGTACCTTGTAATCAAAAAAAGGGCAACAAAACGCCTTCTGAGGCTCGTATGGATATACTGAAGGAACCAATGGAGCCAAGTTGGAGATTATGGTCCTCTCCAACTTGGATGATGAGAAAACATGGATCAAAGAAAATCCCTGAATCATGGGAAAAATTTTTAGGAGAATCAAAATGAATGAAGAATTAATGGACAAGATTATTGAGCGCTGTCAAGAAGACCCAAAGTTTGCTGAGGCATTCGACTATTTGCTCAAAGCTTCTCAAGGAGCTGCACTTGCTGGTTTCTCGAATGAAGAGATGGCGAATGTGTGCATTATGGGTTGGCTAATCGGAATGGACCCAAGTTTAGGCGAAATGGTTAAGAGTATGGCGAAAATTAGCAAAATGGGACTAGACATTGTGGATAAGTGAACTAATTACAGCATTATTTGGGAGAAAAGTGGATGTCAAAAGATATGAAATTAATTTTTGAAAATTACCGAGCCAAATCGATGACCCCAGGATCAACCCTGTTTGAATTGGCTGGCTTTGATGAAGAAGAGACCAAAATCTTCGAGCATTTTCAAGTCAATGAAGGTTTTGTACAAATGGGATCAAACCTTCTTTCAGGTATGAAAGGTTTTTACAATTCCATAAAGAATTGGGGTGAAGAGAATTCCATAGCCTTTATAAAGAAGATGGGCGCAGCATATGAGGAGTTCGCAAAAAAACTTCGGAAGAAAGGGGTATTCAAGAAATATCAATTATATGACGAATTGTCCGCAATTAGACTTCTCCTTACGCAAAAGCACCATGGTTTGGCTTTAGCGATTTTCGGTGCAATTTTCAAATTAGCCGGCGGGTATGTTATCGAGAAAATCGCAAAAATGCCTGAGTTGTTAGAAAAGGTAAAGACTGTGTTTGAGGCCATTAAAACTGGAAAACCAGCAGAAGCATTAAAGGTACTCTTTGGTGACGTAGCAGAGTTGGGAGATATAATCAAAAAAGCAATCTCCTTTAGTAAGGATGCAGGTAATGCAGAGGTCTTGGCTTCAGTGGGTCATAATATCCCTGGGATTGGAAATCTTGAAGCCCTTGAGGAAATATTTAGAAATCATATTGGAGTAATAAAATGAAAATATCAAAAGAAAAATTAAAACAAATAATCAAAGAAGAGCTAGCATTGGCCGAACTCGACAACACAACGCCTAGTGACGATAATAGTCCAGAAGCCGCCAAATCAAAATCTGAGTTTGCGAAGCAATTCTTGGAATTATCAAAACAAGTAAGAGGTGTTTCTGGATTGGATGCTAATGAAATGGAGATGATTATGTCTCATGTGGTTTCTTTGATTAAGTTGGCCGCTGGAAAAAGCGCTGCCCCTATCCTAAAGCAAATTAGTGATATTTCTAATAAGAAAATGGGTAACACTGGAGATGTTCAATGAATAAAAAAGAATTAGCAAGATTATTGTTTCAACGAAAAGACATTAGAGCCTTGTTCGAATCTCGACGTTTTGACGCGTCAACATTGAAGAGAGTTATCTCCGAAGAAATCATGCGAGAATCTGAAGAATCCGGATTTACGGACGTAGAAACAGTTCAAGCTCGAGAAAATGCAGCTGAAATGGAAGAGTTACAAGTCTCTCTGGATTTGGCACAAGACAACTTCAAGGCTTTCCAGAGCGACTACTTAAGAGCAAAAGAAAGATTTACACAAGCAAAGACTGATGGAGACAGTTCAGCACAATCCAACGCAAAACGAGCGATGGCTCAAGCAAAAACCTTCAGAAAGAACGAGCAGGAAAGAATCGATAAGATTGTAGCACAAATCGCATACCTCAAATCTCTTGGAGTTACTGCATCAAAGACTCAAACTCCGGATGATGATAAGTATGTAAATATGGCCGTCAATACTGTCGCTCAAAACATTAAAAATGCAACAGACATGATCGATGCAGCAGAAAACGAAGCAGAACTCGCGGGCATCTCTCGAGATGTAGCTACTAGCAATAGTGGAGAATTAGAAACAGCTCAAAAAGCAGTCCAAGCTGCAGTTGCTAAAGATAAAGAAAGCCCGCGTTCTGATATTGATGATAAACCTACAGAGGAAGACTACAATAGGGAAGTGAACAAAAGGGCTGAATTCCTAGCCGACTACACTGAAGATCCAACATTGCTACCAGGAATCGTTAGTGGATTAAAAAGCAACGATCCAACAAAATCAATCAAAGATTTCCTCCAATCTGATGCTTTCTACAAGATGTATTCCACTCAAGACCATATCAGTAAAATTCTCAAAGCTATTGAAGAAAAGTCAAGCACGCCTCCATCAGAATCGTCCGAAGAAGAAACCACGCCACAACCTCCA
>TARA_R110002012_G_scaffold38125_1_pt1 | contig 11088 bp, 1 predicted proteins | sample TARA_R110002012 | Tara Oceans TARA_R110002012 (sample SAMEA4396515) | marine metagenome | biome: Westerlies Biome; feature: [DCM] deep chlorophyll maximum layer (ENVO:01000326); material: water (ENVO:00002006), including particulate matter (ENVO:01000060) such as... | depth 40 m
ATCACAAAAATCTTCTGCTAGTATTGGTCAACAAGAAGCAGCTAATCAAAAAGCTATGGCTAGTGAAGCAGGTAGATTACAAACAGCAGAAGCTACGGGTGAGCAGACTCGTCAACAAAAAGAGATGGATAGGCAATCCACTTTACTAGGTATGGATCAATCGGCTTACGCTGGAGCCCAAGAAAGAACTGCTGCTGCTGAAGCAGCTAAAATGGATGCGTTAAATAGTGGACTTAGTGCCGCTGGTTCAATGTTAGGAGGAGTATAATTATGGCAGCAGATGCAACGTTAGTAAAAGGAGCTAGAGATGCTCACAGGTATTATGGTGGTGTAGTTGATGAAGCACGCAAAGAGTTGTTTGATAATTTAAATCAACAAATAGCAAACTCAGCTCAAAAAAAACAAGCAGCTCAACAAGAGCAGCAGGTTGAACAACAGAAACTACAAAAGCAAGCTGAGTCAGAGGCTGAGGCTTTAGAGCAACAAGCTCTAGCTGAGAAAAAAGCTTTGGAGGAGCAATGGGAAAAAGAAACCACGAGCGAAGCTAATGATATATTAGTAGCTGACGGTTCTTTGAGTGGGGAAAACTATGGTGCTGTGCATGATAATGTGAATGGAAAGTTGAAAGATGATTACGTTAATGGCACTCCAAAGGAACAAGCCCTAGCTATGAATGAGTTGCAAAAAAGAACTCAAGAGGTTAACAGTATGAAAGATTACTCTCAAGAGAATGCGGCGCTGTGGGTCAACGCTAATCAAGCTGGTCAACCGTTTAATCCTGATGGTTACTCTTTAGCACTACAAGATGAAGCTTATGCTAATGAAAAGAAAATGTTAGGTGGTCATTGTGGCAAAAATTCTTTTAACATAAAGGATGACGTTAATGAAGCAGGTGATGTTGTAGGTTCTAGGTATGGTCTTAGAGGTAGCTACAATGAAGAGACAGGTGAGCACGAATTCATGGGGGTAGATGAAGCTATAACGATGTCTGACAAGTTTAGATTTGATCAATCGAGTCAAGCAGAGTTGTTAGCCTTACAAAATACTATGGTTGATATAGCGGATCAAGGTGACCACAATAGTACGTTTGATATGGCTTCTGCTAAGAATAAAGTTAAATCAATATTAAATGCTTCAGATAAAAAGCTATCATTAATGTATGATGAGATGATAGAAGGTAGGTCTTTTAAAAATGATTTAATGGGATCTGGCATGTTATCAGAAGTAACGTATGAACAGTTAGGGCTATCACTTGAGCAAGCTTACGAAATGGAAATAGCGGCCGGAGAGGAAAACCCAGACGGGGTTATTGGATCTGATGCTTTAACACCAGAGGATCAAAAACTTATACTAAGCAGGTTTATGACTTCTGATGAAAATAAAGAGGAAAGAGAAGAGATGTTAACTACTTACTATACGGACATCGTGCATCAAGGTTGGAAGAGAAAGAATAACGAAATTAAAAAACAATATTATAAAAACAACCCAGCAGCTGTAGTGGTAGAAGGTGGTAATGCTAATGTAGATAATACAAACGCAGGTAGTGATGTGAGTACAGATACGGGTGGAGATATTGCTGTAGATGATGATGGCGTGTTTGTTCCAGAGAGTAATGTTGAATCTACACCTACAGGAGCTAACCAAGCTACAGGGAGAGATCGTGCTTTTAGATCAAGAATAAAAAGAGATTATATGGACGAATCTAAAGTATCAGACGAAGACATACAGGCTTACTTCAATAGTATGGAAGGTAAGCTTAACACCGAAATATTTAATACCGCTAATTTCCAACAATGGTTAAGAAGTAACAATAAAGAAATACCATTAAGGTATTAAACATAGAGCATATAACAATACATATTAACGGGTAACTAACGAAACAGTCATGATTGAATACATAGTAAACGGTAAGCCAGTAAAGGTAAGACCTGAGCATGAAAAGGAATTCTTAAATAAATATCCAACAGCTAAACAAGCTGAGGGAAACCAACAAAGCTCTGCGGAAGATGCGACTGTAGAGCAAGAAACTGCAGCATCAAATCAAGGGACGGATCAGTCTCAAGACAATCAAGCAACAAGTACGGAATCAGTATCGGGAGAATCTTTATCGGCTTCACAGTCAGTTAAAAAGAAGTCACCAAGAACTGGTGTTAGAAAAAACGAAGACGGAACCGAGTCAACTCACTTAATGAGAAGAGAGTTGGTTGACGGTAAGTGGGTTGTATTCCCTAGTCTATTTCAAGAGAAAGATGGTAGCTGGAAAGATATGTCCAAAGAAGAGGGTTGGGGCAACATATATAAAGAGGCTAAAAAACGTGGTGAGGTTTATGAGTTTAATAACGTAGAAGAAGCTACGAACTTTGCCGATAAAGGTTCTTGGAAAGAAGGGTTCTTTCAGGAAGATGGTTCTTCGGTTTCACAAGTAATTGAAGACGCTAAAAAGGTAAGATCACAATATAAAGCTACTGACGAACAGAAAGCTCAAGCTGAAATAGACTCTAATAGTTATGTAGATAACTTAATGGATGAATCTCAAGATGATGCTGAAGATGGATTTTGGGATGAAGCTGGAGATATACTATCTGCTAGTTGGGATTTTATAACCGAACCAAACATCCCAATGCAAGGAGTAGCGTTCGCTAAAAGTAGAGTCGGTGAAGAAGTAAGAGAAGCTAAAGAGAGAAAAGACGAAAGAGAGAAGCTTAAGCAAAAGGCTACAGCTAACTTACTTAAACAAAGAAATGAATCTTCAGAAGATCAAATAAAAGTCGCTGATGAAAATAATGTTAACACGAAAGAGTATGAGGAGTGGTTAGCAAACTTATCAAGTGAAGAAGTGTTAGCTGAAGCTAAAAATATAAAGAAAGGAGAGTTTGAAAAGGGATATATAGAGGAAAACGCTAAGAAGTTTTATGAAGACGAAGCTTTAAGAGATGAATTAACTCTACCAGAGAAAATTGCAAGAGGTTTAACAGTCGTAAATCCTGCGATAGGAATTTTAGGTGTGCTTGGAGAATCATCTGTAAAATCAGATAAACAACTACAAGATGAAGCTACACTGCAGAAAGCTGTTGATACTTTAGATAAAGCTCAAAAAGATGTAGTAACCGAAAACGCTAATCTTCAAAAGCAACAATTAAAAATTGAAGATGAAACTGGTGAATTAAAAAGCGTAAACGATGCTGCTACTGTTATCACTAAGGATGCCGAAGCTATAGGTAAAAAAATAAAATCGAATGATACTAACATAGAAGGTTTAGTTAGTAAAATAGAAAGTATAGATGCCGAGAGTAAGAAAATATCAGAAGGTGAATATAATACTCAAGAGGATCTTGATAGAGCTAACGCTAGATTAACAGAATTAAATAATAATAGATCGGAGTTATTTAGTAATTATGAAGAACAAGTAGCTAGTAGAAATGAATTGTTCACTACGTACGAATCTAAAATAGCTGAAAGAGATCAAGTAATAAATGACTATAGAGAATCTGGAGGTAGAGAGTGGGAGGATATAAAAGCTGATCACGAAGCTATTCGTAATCAAGCAGAGAAGTTATATAATAAATCCGTAGATATAGGTAGCAGTGACGAAGATATTAGAAACTTTCTAGATGTCACTGGTAGAAACTACGGAGCATTAGCTAATATTACGGGTCAAACACTTGGTAGTGTTGGAGGTTTGGTTACTAGTGTTGGTGAGTTCGTTCATAAGTGGCAACCCGATACTATGGCTTTTAATGCTTATGTAAACCACCAAGACGAGGTGCCAGAATTTTTAAAACCAGTCTTGGGAACTATATTCCCATACATTGCTCCCGATGTTGCAATGAGAAGATCTATGTTAGATGCAGCATGGGCTGCTAACGAGAAGTTAAGCGCTAACATTGAGAAACCACCTAAATTTTCTGAAATAGATAGTTGGCAGGACATGGGCGAATGGGCTAGTTACGCTACGTTCTCTCAAGCAGCGAACACTGCTGTTGTAGCTGCTACTGGTGGGTACGCTATGCTTATATTAGGTGCTAGCTCTAGTGGTAGTAAGTTTCATGAGATGGATCAAGACATGAAAAGGTATGCTAAGCTACCTGAAGGTCATCCTATGAAAGATTTTAAGTACTCTTTCCTTGAACAGTATGCTGTAGCTACAGGTACCGGTGTAATCGAGGGTGCGTCAGAGTATGTTAGTATTGCGCAACTTGGAGGAGTTATGAAGATGATGTCTAAAAACCCTCAAGCCAAAAGGGGTTTTAATGATTTTATAAAAAGAAACTTCTTATCAGTTAAAGGTTTATATAGTAATATATATGATCCTATAGAGGAAGGTGTTTCTGAAGGTATATCACAGTGGGGTGGAAATATATTAGATAAATATTTATCTGGTAATCCAGAGAAAGCTGGTATGAGCGTTTGGGAAGGCGTTGATGAAAGTGTTATTCAGGGTATTTGGAGTAGTGGTGCTGTATATAAATCTCCGCTTATAGCTAGAAATGTTTCACTAGCTTTCTCATCTACAAACGTAAAAGCTGAGATGGAAGGTATATCTAGTGAGTTAATAAGTTTAACTACGAAGCTAGGAGATCCTAACTTAAAAGATACTACTAAAAACTCTATAGAGAATAGAATAGTAAGTCTAGTTGCTAGACATAGTCAATTGTTAAATGAGACGGTTGATAATATTGAAAACGCTTCAGCAGAGGATAGACAAGATCTTATAGATATAGACGTAGATATTGCTAGGTTAAAGAAAGAAAACAGTGACTTAAGTAGTGATCAATCTTTAACTGTAGAAGAGAGAAGGTCTTTACAGGAAGCCAACGCAGAGCAAATATCACTTCGAGTTAATCAAAAAAATAATATTATAGCTAAGCTTGATGAAGCTAGAAATAAAAAAGAAGTTGAAAGACAAACCAAGAAAGCTGAGAAAAGAAGTAAGAAAATATTTGGAGAACCGAAACCATTTGTTAGAGTAAGTAAAGACAATGTCACTGAAGAACTAGGTAAATGGAAAGCAGAGGAAACAGCTGCATTGACCGATCAACTAAATAAGTTAGAGCAGCAAGAAGCTGCTATGATGGAGAAAGGGGATAAGAAAGGTTTAGCTGAAATTGCTGCGAAGAAAAATGCTATACAAGAATCCATGGCAGATGTTGAAGCTACTACTGAAGCTGATCTATTAGAATCTCATGGATCTTCTTCTGAGAATACAGGTAAGATATTCGTTAATACTGATTTTGCTGGAACTAAAGGCAAAACTAACGTAGCTTTCCACGAGTTGTTTCATCAAATACTTAAGAATACTTTAGCTGATAATCCTCAAGCTGCTGCTGCTTTAGGTAATGCTTTAGAGACTCATATTAATAGTATAGATCCAGATGCTTTAACTAATTCAGAGTATAAGAATAGATTAAAAGCTTATAAAGATCAACCCGCTGATATTACAGGAGAAGAGAAGTTAGCGTTAGTATTAGATGGTATAGCGGCTGGACATATAAAGCCTAATCAAACTGCTAGTAAAAAAGTTGGTAATGTTGTTCGTAGAATATTACAGTCTACGGGTTTCAAGAAGGGTGCTATTAAATTAGATTCACCAGAAGCTGTTCTTGATTTTATAATGGATGTTAATGCTGGTAACAATAATATATTCCTTAGAAGCACTGCTGCTATATCTAAAGGAGCTAAAGAAGGATTTGAAGTTAGTCAAGGCTTAATTAAAGAGTTTGGTGGAGTTGAAACTAATAAAAGCAAGAAGGCATTAAAGAAGTCTGCTGAGGCTTCTGCTAGAATACAAAAGATATGGGATAGCAAAGGTGTTGATGGTATAATGGAAATTCTTGACGACAGTTTTATTAAAAATAATATAAAGAAGTTTGTGGATAGAAGATCTGAAGCACCTGGATTCGACAGGCAACTATTGACTGAAGAGATTTCATACGCCTTAACGGGTGAGGGTGGTAAGAATCGTAGTGTCATGGGATTGATAATGGATTACCCAGCCTATGTAAAGAAGCAGAAAGCAGCTGGTAAACCTGTAGCACCACTAGCTGGTTTTATAAATAAACAGTTGGCTAATAGAATGATTGAGGCTTCTAATAATATACTAGATGAAGAATTTGGTATGCAGTTAGAAGAGGCTAGAACAGCTGAAGCTACGGATACAGCTGAAGATATTATTAATACAAACATCGAAGAAAGATCTGAACTACGTAGAGAACTAGGGTTTGACGCTAAGATGATTCAGACGATTCGTAATGCAGTTATTAAAACGTTTGGTACTAAACTACCAGATGTTGAATCAAAGGACTTTAGAACTGCCCTTATACAAGCATTTAGAACGGAGTTGAAACAACCTATACAAGACTTAATGGGTAAAGGTAAAGACTTTGATACATTTTTAGGAGAGCACTTCCAATCTGTATATAAAGCTTTACCAGTTGAGACATTAATTCAAATGGAGAGAATGGTTCTTAGTGATAAGATGTTAGCTAAGTATCCAAATGCTAGAAGAATATTTACGAGATCAAGACGTATAACTAAACCAACAGAAGTAGATCAATTAATTAGTGAAGGTAAACTACCTAAAGATACTAATAGAGAATCTGGTCCTTTATTAAATACTAAATTACCAGCACCAAACATAAATGAAGTTATGGCTTTCTTCCGTGGGCAAAATATGGAAGAGATACTAGGTTATAAAATTGGTGCTTCAACTTTAGGTACTAGAAAAGACAAGTTAGCTATGGAGATGGGTGTTGAACTAGCTTTCGATGCTACATCTGAAACTTTACAAGATGAAAAGGTACAAGAAAAGAGAAGAGGTATACTAGAGCTACAAGGTTTAGAACAAGCTGAAAATGAATTAGCTATAATAGCTAAACAAATAGATAGAAACCCTAACCTTAAGTTTAGTAAAGAAGGTCCGGGACCTAGATTATCTATAGGTATAAACCAAAAGAATAGAGATTTATTCTTATATAAACTACCTGAAGTTCTTGATGCTATTCAAAAGCAGGATGTAAGCCCTAGAGACTGGAAGGATATAAGAAATAAAATGTTAAGCGTTTTTGAAGGTGAGCTTAACGCAGATACAATTTCTAAAGGTGAACTTAAGGCTGCGGCGGTAAATCTAGTTAAGTATACTGAGAAATATGATAATGTAATTGCTAAGGTTGGAGATGTTAAAGAGGATTTAGATACAGATCAATCTCTAAGAGATTATTTAGCTAGGGCTTCTGAAGAGGCTATACTTGATAAATCTTTAGTTCAACTACTCGGTGGTGTATTACCTAAAGGATTTACTACAGTAACCGACTTGTTTAATGATCCAGCTAGGTTTGTTAGAAACAGACAGCAAATAGTTAGCTTTATTAGAGATGCTCAACAGAAAGGATGGAGTAAAGATAAAACATTAAGAGCTGTATACACTCAGTTCAACGGTATGTACACTAGCTCTAGTAAAGGTGCTGACGGTAGATATATAAAAAATGCTGATGGAAGTGTAATGCTAGATCCTAACTGGGAGAATAACGTTGATGCTGATGGCAATATAATAAACTACGGTAACAAGTGGAAGAGGTACAAGAAAGATGATAAACTAGTTAAGAGAGGTTTAGCTAAAGTTGGAGATGTTAAATTTAACGACAAAGGTAATCCAATACCGCAAGACTTTAGAGGACAAATATTTTTAAATTCACAAGATCTTATAGATGCAATATCTGAAGTAAAAGGATTTGAAGATATTAAAGGTAAGACATGGAATCAAATAGGAGCTGAAACAGGTTTTGATAAAACTACTTTTAATGAAACATCTAAAGCTGCGGTTGAAGATCAAAACTATGATGGAAGAGACGCTCAAGCTAAAGAAGCTCAAGAAGTTTCAGAAGCTATAACCGCTTGGTATTTCCAAGGTATAGAGGACGGAGCATTAGATTATGGTGATTTATTAATGCTAGGTAAAATGTTTGGATCAAACATGAAGTCTCCTATGAAGAGAGCTGCTGGCTTAGGTTTTATAGCAGTAGGTATGGAGAATGTAAACCCTAATAAGTTAGGAGAGTTAGCTGAGTATGAGCACATGATACCTACCAACAAGATGATACTTGAAATGTTTAAGCATTTCCACAAAGACGGGAAGCTACCAAAAGGTTTCTGGAACAACTACAAGGTGGCTGTTATACCTAAAACTATGGATAAGGTTTTAATTAAGAATGGTCTTAGAGATTTCTTATCTTTAGGTCAAGACGTTAGTGACCATATTGGTAGTGACCAATTCAATCTTCTTGGTAGATACTATAACCTATCTACACTAGGCAGTGGAGACATGGTGCCTATACGTAGCATACGACCTCAAGATTTTGGTACCATATATGGAGGGGATTTTGTTAATGCTAGTAGATTACTATCTGAAGATGCAGATTATGTTAGAACTGCTAAAGATGCTGAGCTTCTCGGTAGAACAGCTAGGGTGCTTAAATTCTCTAAAGAAGGTAAGGGAATGTCTACGTTTGATTTTGACGAGACATTAATCATAGATGGTGAGAACTTTGTTATTGCTACTAAAGGTAACGACGTAGTTGAGATAAGCAGTGAGGACTGGCCGATTAAAGGACCAGACTTAGCTGCTCAAGGTTATGAGTTTGATTTCTCTGATTTTGCTAACGTGCGTGGAGGTAAAGAAGGACCTTTACTTCAGAAGATGAAAAATCAGATAGAGAAATACGGTAGTAAGAATGTATTTGTATTAACTGCTAGGCAGCAAGACTCAGCCACACCTATACACCAATGGTTGAAAAGCCAAGGTATAAATATACCTTTAAGAAATATAACTGGTCTAGGTAAAAGTGAAGGTGAAGCTAAAGCTCAATGGATGTTACAGAAGTATGCTGAAGGTTATAACGACATGTATTTTGTTGATGATGCTTTACCAAATGTTAAGGCTGTTAAAGACGTATTAGACAAGCTGGATATTAAATCTAAGGTTGTACAAGCTAAATTAAAGTTTAGCAAGGAAGGTGGAGTTGAATTCAATAGCATGTTAGAAAGAAATGCTGGTGTATCTAGGAGTCAAATATTCTCCGATGCTCAAGCTAAACTGAGAGGTAAGAAAGCTGGAGGGTTTAAGTTCTTCGTTCCACCTTCTGCTGAGGACTTTAAAGGCTTGCTATATAACTTCTTGGGTAAAGGTAAGCAAGGTGATGCTGATATGGCTTTCTTTAAAGAGCACTTGCTAGATCCATTTAGTAAGGGAGTTAGAAATATAAATAGTGCGAAGCAAAAAACGGCAGACGAATTTAAAACTCTTAAAAAAGCTATGCCTAATGTAGTTGGAAAGTTAAATAATAAAGTTCCAAATTTTGACTACAACATAGGTGATGCTATTAGGGTTTATCTATGGAATAGTAATGGTATAGAAATACCTGGATTATCACCACAAGAGATTGTCCAACTATCTGAACACGTTGCTAAGGATGCTAATCTATTAGCGTTCGCTGGATCTTTAGGTAGAATATCTAGATCTCAAGATGGTTATGTTAAACCTGACGAGAATTGGGTTGTAGGTAGTATAGCTTCTGATCTACACAATCAAACTAGTAAACTTAATAGAGCTGATTACTTAGCCGATTGGATAGATAATAAGAATGTTATATTCTCACCTGCGAATATGAATAAGATAGAAGCTGTTTATGGTACTGACTTTAGAGACGCTTTAGAAAACATGCTGGAGCGGATGGAGACTGGTAGCAATAGACTTACTGGTGGTAAAGATAAGACTGTAAACAGATTTATGGATTGGATAAACGGATCTGTTGGTGCTGTAATGTTCTTTAATACTAGATCAGCCGCTCTACAGACGTTATCTACAGTTAACTTTATAGACTGGAATGACAATAACATATTCGCTGCATCTAAAGCGTTTGCTAATCAACCTCAGTATTGGAAAGACTTTGTTACGTTGTTTAATTCTGACATGCTGAAACAACGTAGAGCTGGTATGGCTATTGACGTTAATTTAGCTGAGCTTAGTAATGAGGTATCGAAAGCTAGCGGGAAAGACAAAGCTAGAGCTGCTCTTAGATATTTACTTCAAATAGGTTTCACACCAACGCAAATTGCGGATAGCTTTGCTATCTCCGCTGGTGGTTCTACTTTTTATAGGAATAAGATAAATAAGTATCTTAAAGAAGGTATGAGTCAAAAGGAAGCTGAAGCTAGAGCGTTTGAAGAATTTCAAGAGATAGCAGAGGAAACGCAACAGTCTTCTAGACCTGACCTTATATCTCAACAACAAGCTGGAACATTAGGTAGATTGATACTTGCTTGGCAAAATACTCCAATGCAATATACTAGATTAACTAAGAAAGCTATATCAGATTTAGTTAATGGTAGGGGTGATTGGAAATCTCATGTGTCTAGGATATTATATTACGGCGCTATGCAAAACGTTATATTTGGTAGTCTACAAACTGGTTTAGCTTTCTTAATGTTTGGTGGAGATGAAGATGAAGAGAAGACTAAAACAAAAGTCACGCGTGTGGCTAACGGAGCTTTAGATACTTTACTTAGAGGTACAGGTGTTTATGGAGCTATGGCTTCTACTCTTAAGAATACCATCATGAAGTATATGGACGAGAAGGATAAACCTTATGGTAAGAGGGAATTATCTAAAGTTGGTCTCGAGCTAGTGCAACTATCCCCACCTATTGGTAGTAAGATTAGAAAGGTAATGAAAGCTATTTACAGTAAAGAGTTTAACAAGGGTGTGATTGAAAAGATGGGTGTTGATTTAGATAATCCAGCTTTAGATGTTGTAGGTAATATCATAGAAGCCGCAACAAACGTACCTTTAGCTAGGACTGTAAAGAAAGCTCAGCAGATAGAAGAAGCTGTTAATGGTAATCACGAAATGTGGAAGCGAGTTGCTTTAGTAATGGGTTGGGACAAGTGGAGCTTAGGTATTAAAGATGCAGATGTTGAAGAGGCTAAAGCCGAAGTTAAGCAAGAGAAGAAAGATAAGAAGAAAGCTGAGAAAGAAGCTGAGAAAGAAGAGACTAAAAAGAAGGAAGAGCAAGAGAAGAAAGATAAAGGTATCAA
>TARA_R110002012_G_scaffold6176_1_pt1 | contig 11088 bp, 8 predicted proteins | sample TARA_R110002012 | Tara Oceans TARA_R110002012 (sample SAMEA4396515) | marine metagenome | biome: Westerlies Biome; feature: [DCM] deep chlorophyll maximum layer (ENVO:01000326); material: water (ENVO:00002006), including particulate matter (ENVO:01000060) such as... | depth 40 m
ACGTTCGATTCGCTCGACCTCAGCAGCCGGTACGTAGTAATCGATATCGTCGTTAAATACCCGCATCAGGAAGCTCACCAGCATGCCCACGGCACCGACGCCAGCCAGCCACCAGATGTGCCAGATCATGGCAAAACCGAAAATCATCGCAAAGACACTGATGACCGGACCGGCCACGGTGTTTCTCGGCATGTGAATATCGGTGTATGGCGCTTCATTCAGCTGTTCGCTGCTACGCTGTTTTTGCGTCCAGAAGCTATCGATATCGCCCACTTCAGGCAGACGCGCAAAGTTGTAGAACGGCGCAGGAGAAGAGGTAGACCACTCAAGAGTACGGCCATCCCAAGGGTCGCCCGTGACATCGGCATTTTTGTGACGGTCACGAATACTCACGGCAAACTGAATCACCGTACAGGCGATACCCGCGGCAATAATGCACGCACCGATAAAGGCAATGATCATCCAGATTTGCCATTCAGGGTTCACGTAAGACTGCATGCGACGCACCGCACCGAAGAAGCTCAGTACGTAAAGCGGCATAAAGGCGACGTAGAAACCGATGAACCAGCACCAGAAAGAACGCTTGCCCCATTTCTCGTCCAGCGTGAAGCCGAAGGCTTTCGGGAACCAGTAGGTCAGACCCGCCAGCATACCGAATACCACACCACCGATGATGACGTTGTGGAAGTGAGCGATAACAAACAGGCTGTTATGCAGCACGAAGTTAGCCGCCGGCACTGCCAGCATTACCCCAGTCATACCGCCCAGAGTAAAGGTAATGATAAAGCCCAGCGTCCATAGGACAGGTGACGTCAGCTCTAGGCTTCCGCGGTAAATGGTGAACAGCCAGTTAAATACTTTCACCCCGGTAGGAATGGCGATGATCATCGTCATGATACCGAAGAAGGCATTCACATTGGCGCCCGCGCCCATGGTGAAGAAGTGGTGCAGCCAGACAATAAAGGACAGTATGGTGATGGCAATCGTTGCCCATACCATCGTCATATAACCAAACAACCGTTTACGCGCAAACGTTGCAATGACTTCTGAGAACACCCCGAAAGCAGGCAGAATCAGAATGTAAACCTCAGGGTGACCCCACGCCCAAATGAGGTTGACGTACATCATCATGTTGCCGCCAAAATCATTGGTGAAGAAGTGCATACCGAAGTAACGGTCAAGCGTTAACAGCGCAATGGTCGCGGTCAAGATCGGGAAAGAAGCGATGATCAGTACGTTGGCGCACAGCGACGTCCAGGTAAAGATCGGCATGCGGAACATGGTCATGCCTTTGGTACGCATCTTCAGGATCGTTACGAAGAAGTTGATACCGGTAAGGGTGGTACCTACCCCGGATATCTGTAACGCCCATATCCAATAATCGACCCCGACCCCGGGACTGTACTCCAACCCCGATAACGGCGCGTAAGCGAGCCAGCCAGTAGCGGCGAATTCTCCTACGAACAGGGAGATATTGACCAGCAGCGCAGAAACCGCGAACAGCCAAAAGCTCAGGTTATTCAGGAACGGAAATGCAACGTCGCGAGCGCCAATTTGCAGCGGCACCACCAGGTTCATCAAACCGATGACCATAGGCATGGCAACGAAGAAGATCATGATAACGCCGTGGGCGGTAAAGACCTGATCATAGTGATGAGGTGGCAAGTAACCTGCCGACTCACCAACGGCTATCGCCTGTTGTGTACGCATCATGATGGCATCGGAGAAGCCACGCAGCAGCATGACCAACGCCACGATGAAGTACATAATACCGAGTTTTTTATGGTCTACAGAGGTAAACCATTCGTTCCACAGCCAGCTCCATTTACGGAAATAGGTGATAGCGCCGAGTAGCGCCAGCCCCCCCAGCATTACCGCGATACCCACTACGACGAGAATGGGCTCGTGATAAGGAATTGCTTCTAAGGTTAATTTACCGAACACGGGTTACCCTCCCACCTCGTTGCTCATAGATTGATGAGCGTCGTGGCTGTCGATGGCCGGCGCACGATCTTCATCACTTGAATCGCTTGGGTTGCTACCTGTATGGAAGCTTGAAACGAGACGCTCGTATAACTCAGGCGAAACGTTTGAAAAGTACTCGACCGGATGATATTCAGTCGGCCTGGCCAGTTCAGCGTAACCTTCAGGGTACGTGAGCGTATCAGGCGAGCCTGCTACTTCAGCTACCCAGGTATCAAAGCCTTCGTCTGACATGACGTGCGCATCAAACACCATGCCGGAGAAACCTGCGCCGCTATAGTTGGTCGAACGACCATCGTAGACGCCGATTTCATCTGCGATAAGGTGAACGTCATTATCCATTCCAGCCATGGCATAGATCTGGCTGCCTAGCGTTGGAATAAAGAAAGAGTTCATTACCGAGTCGGAACTGACCCGAAAACGCACTGGGGTATCCACTGGGAAAGCCAGTTCGTTAACAGTCGCGATGCCTTGTTCGGGGTAGATAAACAGCCATTTCCAATCGAGCGCTACGGCTTGAATCTCAATCGGTGCCACATCGCTTTCAAGCGGTTTGTGCGGATCAAGGCTATGGGATGTCCTCCACGTCAACAGAGCGAGAACAGCGATAATCGCGCAGGGCACGATCCAGATCACCGCCTCAATCAGGTTGGAGTGCGCCCAGTCAGGTAGATAGTCATCTCCCTCGTTACTACGCCGATAGCGCCAGCCAAAAAACAGCGTCATGACAATAACAGGGATAACCACAATCAACATCAGGCCGAAAGCAGTTAAAATCAGAGTTCGCTGCTCAGCGCCAACCTGGCCTTTAGGGTCTAATAGCGCTGAACTACAGCCTGCTAAAAACAGGCACAACGCAAGTAGCACGAGTGTGCCTCCCCTGCGCCATAGTGAGCGTCGTTGCATGGTGTGATCTCGTCGGAGGTTCAATGTACACTAGCCGGCTTCGTAGCGGACTAACTATCTATCACCCCATACTCTTACCAAAGCATACTCTGATGGCGAGTATCGTCGCTCCGGGAAGAATATGCGCCGCCGAGTGGGGATTGGCGACGGGTCTTACTCGCTATACAACTAAGACAATAGTATTTTCTATTGATTGAGATCATGAAAGAAGTGACGCATTGCCGCACCCTAAGCATTGACTATGCTTAAGATTTTCTATAAACGACTTTACGCCAAAGAGACTTCTGGCAAACTATAGCCTTTATTTTCAAGTAGTTGTGGCGCTCCCTTTTCATCGGTAACGACCACGTCAAAATCGCCAAGTGCGGCAAAATAGGCAGGTCGCACCACACCAAACTTGCTGGCATCCACCACCAGTAAACGCTGCATGGCGGTCTCAAGCGCTGCCTGTTTAGGCGCTACTTCATGAAAGTGAAAACAGCTAATACCTCGCTCCAGATCCACGCCTGCAGCAGAGATAAACGCTTTATTGATCCCTAAGCGCTTAATCGAGGCGACCATATTATCGCTGCCAAATGATTGCGAGGCGGCATAAAACAGCCCACCTAGCAGTACCAGGCGTACATTGGGCAGCGTGGCAACCGCGTTGGCCACATTAAGTGCATAGGTCACCACCGTTAACTCATGAAAGTGGCTAAGCTGACTCAATAGCGGAATCAGGGTCGAACCACAGTCGATGAACAGCGTATCGCCCTCTTCGATAAAGGATAGCGCTCGTTGGCACAGCTGATACTTCGCCTGATGGTGGCTCGCCTGCTGCTCTGATAAATCATAAATAGGTGCTACGCCTGGATAGTTAGCCATTACCAAGCGACCGCCAAGCAGGCTGATCGCCGTGGCTTGGGTAGTGAGGTCACGGCGAATGGTCATTTCCGAGACCTCACAAAGCTCAGCCGCCTCGCGTAGATGAAGCATACCCCCGCTGGTCAGCGCTTCCTCAAGCTTGGCAAGACGTAAAGCGCTACGGCCATTCATGGTGGGCATTTCAGGCAACCCCGCTTGTTGTGATTATCGTAATGATTCGGCTTATCCAACCCGCTCGGCACCAAGACGAAAGACATATGACATTTAAATAACGTTGATGTGACAATACTTGCAAATTGCCGTTATAAAAATAACACTTAATGTTATAATTTTAACATTAACGCCAGCCCGCACGACCCTACCATCGGCTTGCCACTTAATGATGGCGCCAATACAACTCTGTTGAGGCTTTCATGACTGCTCAAACCCATTCTCGTTCACTGCCCATCGTCACCCTTAGTGCTGGCGTTCTGCTTGCAAGTACCGTGCTGGCAACACCAGCCTTCGCTGATGATCCTCAGCCTCATCCGCTTAATCGGCTGTGGTCATTTGCCAACGTCTCGGTGAACTACCTGGACTGGTCGAACGGCACCGAAGCACGCACTGCCTTTAAAGCACCCAAAAGCGACTTCATGTTTCTCGAAATTGAAGGCGGTGCTGGCTTCAGTTGGGGCGAGTTTTACGGCTTCTTTGATTTCGAGAACCCGACCAATGATCAATTCGATGAGTCCAGTGGCGGTAAAGACAACTTCCGCACCGCAGGTAAAGTTACCTCACATATTTACCTGGGTGACACGCCGCTGTCAGTTTACGCCCACCTTTACGACTTCCGTGACTACGGTTATGACAGCCGCGAGCAGGATCAGATCCTGGGCCTTGGCTACCGCACTACCTTTGATAACGGGCTATGGTTTAAACCCTTCATTGGTGCTGCACGGGTACAAAGCAATAGCTATACCGGCATGAACGGCTATATGGCAGGCTGGGTCGCGGGTTATGATTTCTCGGCCCTCAACCAGAACTTCAGTATTACTAACTGGCACGAGCAAACCTTTGATCGTGACGATGAATACCTAGAAGATAACTATGTGAACGGCACAGCAGGCAGTGTGGGCACCAACGGTGCACTGAGCCTATGGTGGCATCCTACTGACTTGATCACCACCGGTGTTCAGTACCGCTATTCTAATAACAAATTGGGCACCCCCAATGAGTACCAGAATGCGATGATCTACTCCGTCAAGCTCAACTTACTATAACCGCGTTTACTTCTCGCGAACTCGAAGGATCCCCATATGACACTCCTTATGAGCTTGGTGGGTATGATCACGCTGGTGATCATCGCTCTGGTTTTCTCCTATGACAGAAAGTCTATCCGGCTTCGTACCGTGCTGGGCGCCTTTGCCATTCAAGCCGGTATCGGCGCTTTTGTTCTGTACGTTCCCTTTGGGCAAGCGGTACTTCAGGCGATCTCCTCTGGGGTTAGCCAAATTCTGGTCTATGCCAACGACGGGATCGGCTTTCTGTTTGGCGGCCTGGCGGATGTAGAGAACGTCGGCTTTGTGTTTGCCATTAAAGTACTCCCGGTCATCATCTTCTTCTCGTCTTTAATCGCCGTGCTTTATCACATCGGCATTATGCAGTGGGTCATTCGTATTTTGGGTGGCGCACTGCAAAAAGCCTTGGGCACTTCGCGTACTGAGTCGCTGTCCGCCACGGCCAATATCTTCGTCGGCCAAACCGAAGCACCGCTGGTGGTACGCCCGTTTATCGCCCGCATGACACCGTCACAGCTGTTTGCGGTGATGTGTGGTGGTCTGGCATCGGTAGCCGGTTCGGTACTGGCAGGCTACGCCGCGCTGGGTATTCCTATGGAATATCTGGTGGCGGCCTCCTTTATGGCGGCCCCCGGCGGGTTGTTATTCGCCAAGCTGATCATGCCCGAAACACAGGACGTTACCGATAGCGACAGTGTCTCCAAGGTGGAAGAAGATATTGAGGCGCTGGAAGATAAGCCTGCCAACGTACTGGACGCTGCAGCCTCGGGCGCCACATCAGGCTTGATGCTGGCAGCCAACGTGGGTGCTATGCTGCTTGCCTTCATCGCCTTGATTGCCCTGATTAACGGTATCCTCGGTGGCATTGGCGGCTGGGTAGGCTTTGAGTCACTCAGTTTGGAGCTTATCCTGGGTTGGCTGTTTGCCCCGCTGGCCTTTCTTCTCGGCGTACCGTGGGAAGAGGCTACGCTTGCAGGCTCGTTCATTGGCCAGAAACTGGTGGTTAACGAGTTTGTCGCCTTTATTAACCTGGCACCCTACATTGATGGGGAACAGGTGGTGGCTGCGACGGGTCAATTGATGACACCGCACACCATGGCGATTCTGTCCTTTGCGCTGTGTGGCTTTGCTAACCTCTCCTCCATCGCTATTTTGCTGGGGGGACTGGGCAGCATCGCTCCCACTCGTCGCAAAGAGATCGCTCGCTTTGGCGTTAAGGCTGTATTGGCAGGCACCTTATCCAACTTGATGTCAGCCTCTATTGCTGGCTTTTTCATCGCCCTCAGTAGCGCCACTGCGTAACACCGCAGGGACTATTGAAGGTGGCGGGCACTGCGGTTTTAGTCGCAGTGCCCGTTTTATCTTTTACTATTAGTGAGAATTACATGACCGCTTCTGCTTTTACTGATATCACCCGCGCTGCTCAACAGGCGTTAGGGCTGATGGATCTGACAAGCCTGAATGACAGTGACAGCGATGCCACTATCGAAGCTCTCTGTCAGCAGGTGAAAACGCCTTTTGGCACCCCTGCCGCGGTCTGCGTCTACCCGCAGTTTATTGTGACGGCCCAGCGCGCACTCACCGCGCATACCCTTAATGGTCAGGTGAAGATTGCCACAGTGACCAACTTCCCTGACGGCGGCAACGATATCATGGGCGCCGCTCGCGAGACCCGCGATGCGGTTGCGTCCGGGGCTCATGAAGTTGACGTGGTGTTTCCTTACCGCGCGCTGATGGCGGGCGACGAAGAGACCGGTCTTGAGTTGGTCGAGATGTGTAAAGCCGCCTGCGCCGGTCAAGCGCTGCTCAAAGTAATCATTGAGTCCGGCGAACTCAAGGAGCCTGCACTGATCAAACGCGCCAGCGAACTTGCCATTGAAGGCGGTGCCGACTTTATTAAAACGTCGACCGGGAAAGTGGCCGTTAACGCTACCCTGGAAGCCGCTGAAATCATGCTTACCGCGATTAAAGACAGTGGCAAAGACGTCGGCTTTAAAGCCGCTGGCGGCGTTAAAACCGCTGAAGACGCAGCTCAATACCTTACCCTGGCAAGCGACATTATGGGTCCGGGCTGGGTATCTCCCGAGCACTTCCGCTTCGGCGCGTCTAGCCTGCTAGGAAACCTACTTGCGACCTTGAGCGGCAATACCAACGCTGCCCCTACCGACGGAGGTTACTAATGTCGTCTAACGCTCCTCATCACGCGCTACTTCCTCAAGAGCTCATCCGCTTGAAGCGCGACGGTCAACCGCTGCCTGCCGAAGAGATCAAAGGCTTCGTTCAGGGCATCGCCGATGATCGCATTAGCGATGCCCAAATCGGCGCTTTTACCATGGCGGTATTTCTTAACGGCATGAGCCGCGAAGAAGTCGTGGCGCTGACCACCGCTACCCGTGACTCGGGCCATGTGATGCAGTGGCAAGACCTGAACCTACCCGGCCCGATTGTCGATAAGCACTCCACGGGTGGCGTGGGCGACTTGGTTTCGCTAGTACTGGGCCCGTGGGTGGCCGCTTGCGGCGCCTTCGTCCCGATGATTTCCGGGCGCGGCCTGGGCCACACCGGCGGCACGTTGGATAAGCTTGAGTCGATCCCCGGCTACGACCCCTACCCCGCACCAGAGCGTTTTCGTGACGTGGTTAAATCCACCGGGGTTGCCATTATCGGCCAGACCGGTGATCTGGCTCCGGCCGATAAACGCATCTACGGCGTGCGCGATGTCACCGCCACGGTGGAATCGATCCCGTTGATTACCGCGTCTATTCTGGGCAAGAAGCTGGCCTCTGGCCTGGATGCGCTGGTCATGGATGTGAAGGTGGGCAGTGGCGCCTTTATGCCCACCCCTGAAAAATCCCGCGAGTTGGCCAAAAGCATCGCCAGCGTGGCCACCCAGGCTGGCACGCCGACCACCGCCCTGCTGACCGACATGAGCCAGCCGCTGGCCTCGTGTGCCGGTAACGCGGTGGAAATCGTCGAAACGCTCGCGCTGCTGCGCGGCGACCGCCCGAATAGCCGCGTGATGCAGGTCACTCGCGAGCTGGCGGTGGAAATGCTGATCGCGGGCAAACTCGCAAGCTCGCGTGAAGACGCCCTGAGTCAGCTTGAGAAGGCGCTGACCTCCGGTGCGGCCGCCGAAGTATTTGCCCGTATGGTGCGCGAGCTTGGTGGCCCAAGCGACTTCATGGAGCGCTCGGAGCACTACCTGGCAAGCGCTGAAGTGATTAAGCCAGTATTTGCCGAACAGGCAGGTATCGTGCAGCGCATTGATACCCGAGCGGTCGGCATGAGCGTAGTCGAATTGGGCGGGGGCCGCCTGCGCAACGATGCCAGCGTCGATCATAGCGTTGGTTTCTCGGATATCGTCGAAATCGGCGAGCACGTGGACACCCAGCGCCCCCTAGCCATGGTTCACGCCCGTAGTGAAGCTGCCGCCGACCGTGCCGCCGAACAGCTTCGCGCGGCGTTCACGATTAGCCAGGGCGCTGCCAGCGCCGACACGCTACTACAAGACACTTTCCGTGGAGAAGAGCTATGAGCCGCGCGATTGTATTGGTACTCGACTCTTTTGGTATTGGCGCCGCGCCTGACGCAGCAGCCTTTGGCGATGAAGGCGCTGACACGCTGGGCCATATCGCCGCCGCCTGCGCCCGTGGCGAGGCAAATACCGACCAGCGTTCAGGGCCGCTCAGCCTGCCCAACATGGCCAAACTGGGTCTGTTTCACGCCCATCGCGACAGCACCGGTAGCGTCGCTGAAGGCGTAGCGCTACCCGATAACGTGGAAGGCGCGTACGCCCACGCCCAAGAGATATCCAGTGGTAAAGACACGCCTTCCGGCCACTGGGAAATTGCCGGGGTGCCGGTACGTTTCGAGTGGGGCTACTTCCTCGATAAAACCGACAGTTTCCCGCTGGAACTGCTCGACGCCATCGTGCAGGAAGCCGACCTCACCGGAGTGATCGGCAATTGCCACGCCTCGGGTACCGAGATCATCGCTCGCCTGGGCGAAGAGCATGTCGCCACGGGCAAACCGATTGTGTACACCTCGGCAGATTCTGTTTTTCAGATTGCCGCCCACGAGGAGCACTTTGGTTTAGAGCGGCTTTACGCGCTATGCGAGATCGTCCGAGAACTGCTCGAGCCTTACAATATCGGCCGCGTGATCGCTCGCCCGTTTATCGGCGAAGACAGCACCACGTTCGCTCGCACCGGCAACCGTCGCGACTATAGCATCGAGCCACCCTCGCCCACGGTGCTGCAAAAGCTCGCCGATGCCGGCGGCAACGTGGTATCGATCGGCAAGATTGCCGATATCTACGCCCATTGCGGGATTACCCACAAGATCAAGGCCAGCGGCCACGACGCACTGATGGACGCCACGCTTAGTGAAATTGAGCGCACCCGCCAATCGGGGAATGAATCATCAAGCGCTGACGACCGCACCATGATCATGACCAACTTCGTCGACTTTGACTCGGTCTATGGTCATCGACGCGACATACCAGGCTATGCGGCCGCGCTGGAAGATTTCGATGCTAAATTGCCCACGCTGCTCGCTCAGTTGAGTGATGACGATCTGTTGATTCTAACCTCGGATCATGGCTGCGACCCCAGCTGGCATGGCACCGAACACACCCGTGAGTATATTCCCATTCTGGTGCATGGCCCCGGCTTTACCCCCGGCACTCTCGGTCAACGCAGCACCTTTGCCGATATTGGCCAAACGCTGGCCGACTTTTTCCAGCTGCCGGCCATGGCCGATGGCAAAAGCTTTCTACCCGACGCTGCTTAAAGCCGGGTGACAAACCACTAGCACAGTATTGTGCAAGGTCAGAATCAACCCGTAGCAGGGGTCTTTCGCCCAAGGCCGGAAAATGTTCCCAACCATTCCGGCATTTCCGCCATCCATGGCGGTCAGATGGCGAAAGTAGCGCCCAGGGAAGGGTTTACAGCGCCCCTGCCAAGGGTTATTCGGATCATTAGATTTTCGATATAGGAGTGTTGCATGGCTACCCCTCATATTAACGCTGCCCCCGGCGATTTTGCTGATACCGTGCTGATGCCGGGTGACCCGCTGCGCGCCAAGTACATCGCCGACACCTACCTGGAGAATGTTCGCCAGGTGAACGATGTGCGCAATATGTTCGGCTATACCGGCACCTACCAGGGCCGCGAGATTTCCGTGATGGGCCACGGTATGGGTATTCCGTCGGTCTCCATCTACGCCAAAGAGCTAATCACCGACTACGGCGTTAAATCACTGATTCGCGTGGGCTCCTGCGGCGCAGTGCGCGACGATGTTAACGTGCGCGATGTGGTGATCGGCATGGGTGCCAGCACCGATTCCAAAGTGAACCGCATGCGCTTTAATGACCACGACTTCGCCGCCATAGCCGACTTCGAGCTGACCCAGCACGCCGTCGCGGCTGCCAAAGCCAAGAACGTGCCGGTAAAAGTGGGCAATATTTTTTCAGCGGACTTGTTCTATAACCCGCAAACCGAGATGGCTGAAATGCTGAAGCGTTACGGCATTGTGGGCGTCGAAATGGAAGCCGCAGGGCTTTATGGCGTTGCCGCCGAGTTTGGCGCCCGCGCCATGACTATCTGCACGGTGTCGGATCATATTTTGAAGGGCGACTCGCTCTCCAGCGCCGATCGTCAAACCACCTTCGACGACATGATGCTGATTGCACTGGATACCGTGCTTCGCGACGACGCTGCCCGCGCCTAGAACGTCGAAAAGAGGGCGTTGAAGTGGTCAAAGGAGAAATGATGGACCAAGTATCAGAAGAGATCGTTCAGAAGTTATTCAGCGCGCGGGCTAACGCCTATGTGCCCTACTCCGCGCATCCGGTAGCGTCGGTCATGGTCAGTCCCGATGGTCAGCAGTTTGTAGGTACTAACGTGGAAGTGGCGCACTATAAAGGCTTATGTGCTGAGGCCTCGGCCATTTCCGCCATGGTAACCGCAGGACAGCGCCAGTTGGCTACCGTTTATGTCATGGGGCCAGGCGATCATCTATGTACACCCTGCGGTGACTGCCGCCAGCGTATTCGTGA
>TARA_R110002012_G_scaffold64344_6_pt1 | contig 11085 bp, 11 predicted proteins | sample TARA_R110002012 | Tara Oceans TARA_R110002012 (sample SAMEA4396515) | marine metagenome | biome: Westerlies Biome; feature: [DCM] deep chlorophyll maximum layer (ENVO:01000326); material: water (ENVO:00002006), including particulate matter (ENVO:01000060) such as... | depth 40 m
CACCTTCGCAGCAATTGCAATTGGTCAAACTATTGCAACTGAGGGCATTGGTGATATTGGTTTAGCCTTAATTGGTTTAACCACTGGTTTCGCAGCTGATTTCGCAGTTACAAAAGCAAAGAAAGAGTAAAATGGCTATATTTTGGGTAAATAACCCACCATTTCCCTTTTTTAACTAAAAACTTTATATGTAATAGTGTTTCTTTTTAATATATTGACTGACGAGGATTTATTCATAAATGGTACTATAACTAAAGCATTACATCCTATTGCAGATGATAGTAGATTTTTTGAAGGTTATCTGACAGTTCAAGTAAAGGATAAACAGGGTGAAATAACAGTAGTTGATGAACTAATCAAGGTATTACCTATTTGGATGGATAGAGGAGCACCAATCAGTGATACTCATTCTAACCGTATTATCGGTAAAGGTATCAGTTACGCACAAACAGTCTATAAAAATGACAGTGGAGAAGAATATCCAGCTATTAAAATTACAGGTAAAATACATAAAAATTACGAATTAGACAATGAAATCTGGTCAAAAATAAAGAAAGGAGAGTATAAAGGACTATCATTTGGTGGAGCAACCAAATCAAATAGAACACCAAAAGTTATGAAAGATGGTTCTGTTGCATATGAATTAAAGAATTTAGAACATTATGAGGTAGCTGTTTGTAAAGATCCAGCTGTTCCATTAGCACTAATTACTGATTTCAATCCATTAGCAAAGGCTATGACAGATAATATTGAAGAAAGAGAAGACGGTAAAATGGTCATAAAATGTGACAAATTTGGATGTTATGTAGATAAAGGAAGTTTAGATCACGTAGGTGGTGGTCATACAGGTGGTCAAAGAGGATTAGGTCATGATGCAACATATCATCAAGATTCAGGCATAGGTACAGGCGTACAAACCACAGAAGTGAAAGATGAAAATGAAGATAAAGAGAGTGAAAGAGATTCCGAAGGCAAACAAGATGCTGAAACAGATGGAAATAATCATAGTATGAATAACCAAAATGTTGATGAAAATGCTAGTTCTGGTAGAAAAATCAAATCAGGTTATCAAACCGAAGATGGAAATAACCAATTAGGAGGTCAAGCAAAGGCTGACAAGGACACTAATAAAGATGACGAAATATATATAAACCCCAAAAATCAACAATCTGATAATAACATGACAGAAGAATCCGAAAAGAAAATCGAGAACGAAGATAAAGAAGAAAAAGAGGATTCTGAGGAATCTAATGAAGTTGAGAAGTCAATTGACGGTATCAACAAAAACATGGAAACATTAACTGATGTACTCCAATCATTAGCCGAGACTCAAAAATCAGTTGGAACTACCTTAGAAGGTATTGACAACAGATTAAAAGCACTCGAAACACCAACCGACTTGCCTTTAAAACCAAAAACTTCTGATTCAGAAGATGTAGGTGCTAAAGTCACAGTACCAGATGAATACCAATCAAATTCTAGACAAACTAGTCTAAATTCTGATCAAGATGCATCTGACGGTGAAAAACATCCAGAAAGTGATGAAGGTGATTTGAAAATGCAAGAGAAATCAGAACATACTTTTTCAACTGAGACACCAAGACCAACAACTCAAGTAGAGAAATCATTCAGTGAAGACTTTAGTCCAATCTTGAAAGATGCAAGAGCAGAAGGTTTTGATGGATTAGCAAACGTAGCTCGCAACATTCTGAAAGGAACTTACTATCAACCAACACAAGACGAGGTAGGTCAGTTCTAAAATGGTTCAAATACGAACAATTGATGAACTCGAAGCACAATATTACGGCTATAACCGTAACCTTCTTAGAAAAGCAGATGCACCAGTAACAACAAGTACAGCAGGCACTTTTAATGCTATATTTGGAGCTTACGCATGGGCGCAATTAAACCTTGAAGCTAACGCTTTCGGTATATTGCCAAAATACCCATGGGATAAATCTGGATGGAGGGTTATTACAGCCAAACCAACTCTAAATACTAACCAAGGCAATACTGCTTTAGGTGGTACAGCAGAGGGTGGAAATATTGCTGAAACAGTAAAGCCAACTCTACAAGAGATTGATGTTAGACCAAAGACAGCTCAGTTACCATTTAGTGCAACTGAGGTTATGGAATGGTTAGCAACACACTCTAAAGACGACATTTGGGGAGGACTTGGTTCACTCCGTTTGTATATGGCAGTTCAGCACAAAGAGTTCTTAAATAGACAACTACTCGCAGATGTAGAAGGAACAATTAGTGGTTCAGGCACATGGGCAGGTACAACTGACTTTGAGTCACTAGATAGAATCATTTCATCCAACGCAGAAGAAACTGCATTAGGTGGAAGCACAACAGGTTCTTATGATCCTTGGGCAGCAAACGCAACTATCGACAGAGATAGTTCAAGCGACTTTGATAGTACAGTAGAATCTGCTTCTGGAACAATTGGTACAAATGGTGTACTAACTGACGACACTCTAAGAACTTTCTTACGAAAGATTAGAATCGCAGCTGGTAAAGATCCAAATGTATTCTTAGGTTCGCATGAAGTTTACTCCGAAATACAAGGCTTATATATGCCTTCTGTCCGTATTCCAAATCCATACGGCGAAGCATTAGTACAAGTTGATGTAAACGGAATCCAAACATTCAAAGGAACTGGTGTCGGAATTCACGTAGACTCAATCTATGGAATACCATTCATCCCATCAAAAGATGCACCAAGCGACTCTGGAGATTCAAGTGAAATCGGTAGACTATTCGCATTAGATACTTCTGATGCAGAAGGCTATGGTTATCCAAGAATCGGAATCCAAATCGCAATTCCAACCGAATACTATGAAGCAACCAGAAGATCAGCAGGTTACCCATTCATCAACAATGCATTTGTTGAGAAGGGTGTATTCAGAACTATGGGCGAAACAGTTTGTAGACACTTCAAATCTCAAGGTAAGATTAGAGATATCAAACTTTAGACAACTAAAGAATATATTTAATCAAACCAAAAACCCCCTTTTTTTATTTTTAATACTTATATTTAGGCTCAACCTTGAACGAATAGTGAGAGAGTCAGAGCTTTACACATTCTTGTGCGTTGGAGAATTAAACAACGTTTAACAAATTTTACCCCTCTAGTGAAAACTAGGGGGGCATCTTTATATAATAGAGTTAATGAGTGTTTATATGGCAATAACAATCAGTACATCCGATTGGACAGCAGCTAATGTTAGAAAGACACTATCTTTCCAAGCAGCATTAGTTTCTAAATTGCGAATATTTAGTGTCAAAGTTACCTTTGGTAGTGGCGATAACTATGCAACAAATGGAGTGTCAGCCGACCTCAAAGAGGGAAGAATCTCTACACTCGTTGCTGTAATACCAACTTATACTGACTCATTAAGAGAAGTAGTATATGATAAAGCAAACGAGAAGATCAAACTATATGATGTAGGTGGTTCTGCAACTTCACCTTTTACGGAGACACCAAATACAAGCTCAGCTTGTGCATCTAAAGTATTCGAGTTTCTAGTCATAGGCTACTAGAGTCCAAAACAGCCGATTTTTTTTTCTTCTAAAAAACTTTATATATTCGTGAATAGGATATAAGTCATGGTAGAATATAACCACAATGTAGTATCTTTTAATGCTGATACTCAAATTAAAGGAGCTCATGGAGTTGTTGTAGCTGTATTCTGTACCAAAAAAGGTTCTAGTGGAGCTAAATGCATCCTTAAAAATGGTGATACTAGTGGAACAGCCGAATTCACAATATTCGGAGAAATAGAAGGAAATTATCAAGATATTAATAGAAGATTCGAGAGTGGAATATTCGCAGATATCACAGGTTCAGCCGAATGGACTGTTGTTTTTAAGTAAATTTAAATACATACTAAGTTTATATATTACATGGCTACAACTTACTGTTCAGTCGAAGATGTATCTGATTTTCTCAGAGTCCCCATTACTGCTACTACTACTCCTAATAAAACACAAGTTGAGAAGTTAATCAACAGGCAAGAGGATGTATTTGACAGAAGAACAGGTCACGCATGGCGTAGTAAAAAAGTCACAAGAGAAGTTCATAGTTTACCACTACTTTATACATTTGGTTGGGGTACACCTATATTTCTAAGACATAGAAGAATATATGAACTTGATGCAGATCAAGGAGATAAAGTAGAAATTTGGCAAGGAGCTAGTGCAACATGGGAAAACATAGTTACAAATGGTCAATGGTATGATGCAGAATATGAAAGAGGTTCAATACACTTAAGAGGTTTTCTATTTTCAATTTTAAGAAAAAACAGAGTAAGAGTTACTTATAGATATGGTGGAGAAGAGTTTGCTGGTGATACAGTAATTCCATTAGATATTGCTGATGCAGTTATCAAAATGACAGCGATAGAAATATTAAACTCTAGTTTCCGTATGGATGAATTACCAACAGGTGGAATAAACTCTCCAAGTGAATCAAAGAAAATTTGGCAAGACGATATAGACAACTGTATTAGAAATAGACGAGAAGTATTTGTAATATCACCTTAGATATGTTATCAAATCTTGTTGAAAGGGGAAGAAAGATACTAATGAAAATTAAACTGTTAAAGAGTTTTAAATCAAATAAAAGAGTCCGAAAAATGAATGGTGTTCAAACCACTGTTGTGAAGGATAAAGAAGTGGAAGAAACAGTCAATGGTATGAAGGAAGTTATCAATGATATTAATGTAAAAACAAGTGATGTGAAGAAAAGATTTCCATTACCAAAAAACATAAGTAATTTTAAAACACCAGATTCAAATTCAGATGAAGAAAATGATATGGCTTTAGCTTTAGTACAACAACAGGGTAAAATGGAAGAACCAGATGATGATTGGATGGATGTATTTGCTGGTAAAAGAATGTTACCACCACCAAAAATTATTCCTAGTTTGAAAGATGATTCAACTGCATTACTTTTACCAGAAACAACTGGAAAAAGAATTTATCCAAATAGAGTAAAAACAAATATTGCATTTATGAAAAAATGGGTGAATGAGAAAATTGTTTCTCAAATGAGTGATGATGAGATTATGGAGAAATACTATGAAAGACGAGAAACTCTAGGATTTGCTCAAATGCAGAGTGTTGATCAAAATTTTGCTAATCTTGTGACAAAAATGAGAAATAGAAGAAGAAATTCTAAAGTTACAAGAGACCTTCTAATTGATTCTTTGGCTTACATGATATCAAGAAAAATTTGGTATGTTGGAAGAAGATCATCAGATATGACAGATTTTGAATGGAATGAGCATACTAAATATAGTCGACCAAGTGAAGGCTCATATGGTGGTGGAGATAAGTGGACAGATTTCAAATATGACGTTAATTATAAATACCAACTAGGTGTTTACTAAGTATGGCAACTTTAACATATGATGCAGTAGATATAATAAAAGACCTAATTAAAACAAAATGGTCTTCTATTAGACCACCTACTGTTAGTGCTATTTGGGAGAAAAGGACAGTTGGATTTGTAGATGATAGAAAAGACCAATTAATAATATACCCAAAAAATGAAGTTGTGAACTATTTTGGAATTGGTGGACAAGCATTTTGGCATGAACAACTTATGGAGTTAGAAATTAGAACATTTAGGGATATTAAAAGACATAATGAAGTGGTTAAAAAAGTAACCCAAATAATGAAAGATAACCTAACAGGCACAGATTATGCAGATTTAAGAGTCATAAGTTCATACAGTAAAAACTACCTTTATAGGAATATGTTCAGTTATGTACTCACTTTGTCTTTAAGAAAGGCTGATCCTTGATAATCTTTAAATAGTAAACCACACCTTTTATAATATGGCAGAAGTTTATACCTCTGGTGGAGCATCGGTTCATTACGGCTTAGAAGCAGCAAATGCCTATGGAACAGCAGTTACAGCAAATAAGACATTTGGTCTAAATTCAAGAGTAACTTCACTATCTGTAACCACCAATAGAATAGACTTTAATAAATTAGGTCAAAGAGAACCAACAGCATACGCCTACGGACAACAGGTAGGAAGATTAGGTGTTGGATTCGTTATGGACACAAGAACAAGTCATGAGATTTTTGCAACAATTTATGGTGAAGATGCAAATGGAAGTACACCTTTTGAATATCCAGCAACTTTAGGAGAAGGTCAGGCAGTAGTTGAAGGTAGATCATTAACAACACAAGTTCAATTACAAACATCACAAAACACATTATCAGGTTCAAATAAAAAAGTTCTAATTACAAGAAAATTAATTGGTGGTATAGTCAATACATTAGGATTATCAACAAGTATAGGAGAACCATTAAATGCAACAGTAGATATTACATTTGGAAAAGAAGATGCAAATACAACTCATGCAACAAGTGGAACAGCTTCACAAACAGGCATAAATACATCTGGAAGACCTTTCACATTTGCTCATGGTGAGTTAAGTGTATGGAATGGTTCAGCATTACAGCCTATTGGAGAAATACAAAGTGTAGATGTAAACTTTAACCAAAATGCAGAATTATTGTATAAACTAGGTTCACATTACGCAACACAATCATTTAGAAAAGTATTGGATATTACTGGTAGATTCCAAACCACATTTAAAGATATTACATTATTACAACACCTCTTAGATCAGGCATCTGATTCAACCAACTTAACAGCAAAAGGTGGTATAGCAGAAGATTCATCAAGTCCAACAGTGGCAGCAAAACTAGTATTTACAAACCCACAAGATAGTTCTAAAATACTAACAATAGAATTAACAGGTTTATCATTCGATGAACATAGTGTTTCAGGTTTAGAACCAGTTGAGGTTGTTTACCAAGAATTACCATTCAAAGCACTTGCAGCAAAAGTAACACAAATATAAACCCTTATTAAACACTACATACAAAATTCAATATGGCACTTAAACAGGTCAAAATCACATACAATGATAAGGAAGAAGGTGTCGAATTTGAAGACTCCATGACATTTGGTGATGTAGAAGAATTAGTGGGTGAAAGTGTAGATTTATCAGATGTAACAAAACCTAGAATTGATTTAAAAGCATATAGAATGAATTTATTAGTTAAAGTATTAAAAAAAGCTCCCTTTAAAACAGGTGACGTAACAACACTAAAATTGTTAGATGCAAAAGTTGTCCAAACTATACTCAGAGAGGTGCTGAGATACCACCCTTTAGCCGATTATATCGAGGACTGGATGCAAACGTTCCAGAATTTCAAGGATTAGAAGAAGCACGTTATTATATTTATTATTTTTGTGCTAAAGAATTTACGTGGGACAAGGCAACTGTGGATTCACAACCCTTAGAATATCTTCAAAAACTCTTCTACGTTCATAAACAATCCATGACTGATAAGAAGAATCAATCTGTGATGAATTCAAGAAATTTTAGGAAAAACTTTTAATAGGTACTCGTAGACATATATAATATGGCAGATAATGATTTAGAAGACAAATATACTAAGGATCTTCTTGCTATGATGAAAAAGCTTGTAAAAGCTGGTGAAGATGTCACAGCAACAAAAACTAAAGAAATTAGGTTATTTGCTGAATTAGCTGTTTCATTAAAACAATGGAATAAAGAGTTAGAATATCAAACAAACTGGAATAAAGAGAGAGAAAGACATGATGGTGCTTTAGCAAGAAAGCAAACTGAATTATTAACAGTACAAGAAAGAATGAAAAAGTTCACAATGGAAGGAAAAGAGAGAATACAGAAAGAACACGATCAAGCAGTAGATAGACACATTAGATTAAGACATTCCTTAGATCAAATGAATGTATCAGTAGGAACATTTACTAAATTTGTTGGTGGTATTGGAGCAAAACAAGGTGCTGGTATGATGTTTGGGCAAATGGCTGGTCTTGTAAATACACAAAGAACAATCACAAAATTAACAGAAGAAACAAGACAAATGAAAGGTCAGTACATGGCAGCATCAAGAAAATTCAAAAAAGGAGAACAAACGATGGCTGGAGATGATCCAGAACTTGAAAAATTGAAAATGATTATGTTAGAAAAACGAGGAGATTGGAAAGGACTTCAAAGAATGTTAAAACAAGAAAAAGGAACACCAGCAGGTAAAATGTTAGAAGACAATAAAGCAGCAGGTGGATTTGCAAGAGCATTTGAAGGATTAGGTAATTTCCTTGAGAAAAACAAAAATGGAATTATCATTAGTGCTTTCAGCCTTGGATTATTTATTGGTATGTTAAAGAAATTATTGTCAGTTTCACCAATGTTACAAAAAATGTTGGAAGTTATGAATTTGGCATTTAATTTAATTTTAAGACCATTTGGTGACTTTATTGGTTTCTTCTTAAGACCAATAGCAATGATGATGTTGGCAACAGTGATGCCATTCTTTAAGGAAGCATATCCAATGTTAGCAGAGTTGGGAACAATGCTTGGAGAAGGATTTGCAGATTGGATGAAAACAGGTGATATAGGTAAATTAATGGAAGCATTAGGATTTACATTTGAAAAGATAACTCCAGCAAAAGTATTAGGTTGGATATTCGGAACAGATAGAGAAGATAATACAGAAGGAGCAGTAGGTGCAATAGGTGGAGGACTTGCAGCAGCTGGTGTTGGTGCAGCAGCTGGTGGAGCATGGACTTTGAATAAAGCAGGTAAATGGATTATGGGTAAAGGAGAAGATGATAAAAAGAAGACAAAAGGCAATAAAGACACAACTTCTAAACAAGCAACTGGTCAAGAATCAAAGAAACAAGGTAAAGAGAGATTTAAGAATTTGAAAGGTAATTTTGCTAAATTACAAAAGATGAACTTATCTCCAAAGATGGCAGGAAAAGTAGCTGGATATGCTGCAAGATTTGGTATGAGAGCAATTCCAATAGCTGGATGGGCTATGTTAGCAGCAGATTTGGGAATGACAGCTGTGAAGGCATTAAATCCAGAAGCATATGCAGCCCTAAGAGAAGGTTCTATGGCAACCTTTGGTGATGATGTTGGTGGTTTCTTAGTTCCAGAAACAACAATAGGAGAAGACGTTTGGAATATGGGACAAGCATTATCAGGTGGAGAAACATCAACAAGTGCAACAAGTGGTGGAGACACTTTTAATGTTACAACAGTTATCGGTGAAGTAAAGAGTGATGTTGATCTTAATGAAGTTACAAATAGTGTTGAACAAGGTATGCAGAAATCAGGTAAATCGAGGTACGGATAATGGTAGTTCCTTTTACTTTGGCATATACAGATGATACAACAGGTTCAGTTTACACATATTCATCTGATAATATAACAAACATAACAATTGATTTTAGTACACCTATCGCACCAATGCCTTTACCACAAATGGAAGATAAAGAAAATGTATTGATAAAAGTCGAGGGTAATACCACAACAGCAAATGTGAGTTGGAAAGTGAGAGATAGAGATGCTTCTCCGTTTACTGGTGGTTCACCATATAACACGGCTGACACAGCAATGGAACAAATTATAATATTTAAGGAAAATTTTGTGCCTGTAACAGTTAGTGATAGTTATGTATTAACCATAGGAGAATCAATAGTATTGAAAGGAACTTTAATGAAAATGTCATTTGCAATAAGTGGAACATCACCTGTTGTATGGGATGGTTCATTTCAATTTGTTCATGGAAATGTGGCTTCTTCAACAGATTCAATGTTGGCAGATGCACCTGTGAAAACAAATAATTCTACTATATTGACAGCAAACGATAATACAGGTAGTGGACATAAAGCAGATATACCTCAAATAAAAACAACATACTTTGGTGTTGATGAGGCAATAACAGGTTACACTGTAAAATACAAGTTATCTAGTGCAGATTCTTGGACTCTTGCAAGTGCAAGTAATATAGCATATTCAGCTGGTCAAACAAATGCTACAAACCAAACACTAACAGTCACTCTTGGTTCTGCTGGAACTTATGACTTTAGAGTGTCTTCCACAACAACAACCAATGCCAATGGAAATAAATGGTCTAACGTAATTCAGAATGTAGTGGTGGCTTAAATGAATTATAAAATAATTCATGAGAAAAGAACCATTGATAGTTCCAATTATAAAGTTGCAAGAAGTCAATTAAAATTAAAATATGGTGAAGTAAACATTGAGGGAAGTAGGGCAGTAGATAATGGAAAATTTGTTGTTGAGGGTGGTCACACAATAACAACTGATGATAATATAGCATTTATTTCTGATGATGTAAATATAGATCATTTGTGTTTTGCAATGAATTTTTATTATAATGTTAGAGATGAGAGTGGATATAATATTGATGGTCATAGAATAGATTCAAGTGATGATCCAAATTATGGTTTAGAAACAAGTAATAACAGATATCAAGGACATAAATATCTTGATTGTACTGATAATACACAAGTCATACGTTGTAAACAAAGCCAATATGAAAATAATAAAACTGCAATAAATTTTGAAGACGGTAGAGAAATACAACTTCATATAAAAACACCAGCACCCGATACATGGTCAGCTGATGAAAAACAAATTATTTTTAGCAGAATGGATAGTAATGCTGGAATAGAAATAGGATTGAAGAGAAATAGTTCAAATAATCAAACATATGCTTATATTAAACAACGTGCTTGGAATGGAAGTTCATCTGATAATAGTGAAACAGGTACTACTGATTCAGATTATGCAGTAGATGATAATGAAGTTTATTATCTTAGAGCTTATAAAGTAGATGATGTTTCATCACAAAGTAAATACAAACAAACATACTTAAAAGTTGACAACAGAAGTGGTGTGGGAATTGTTCGACATAATTCTTCAAGCTATAAACTAGAACAAAACAATGTCACCAAAGACATATACTTATGTTCAGATGGTTCATCTGGAAATAAATTTGAGGGAAGATTATATTCTGTAAGGTGTTTTAATGAGGAATTAACCACAAACGAAGCTTTAGCAACTTGGCGAAGAATACTACCACAACACACAATGAAATTTGCTGGTAAAGTGGCAGATGTTGTTCATAGAAGAGGAACTTTGGTATTAAATGTTATTGGATGGAGTTCTATTTTATTATCAACTGAATTGGATA
>TARA_R110002012_G_scaffold129321_1_pt1 | contig 11082 bp, 19 predicted proteins | sample TARA_R110002012 | Tara Oceans TARA_R110002012 (sample SAMEA4396515) | marine metagenome | biome: Westerlies Biome; feature: [DCM] deep chlorophyll maximum layer (ENVO:01000326); material: water (ENVO:00002006), including particulate matter (ENVO:01000060) such as... | depth 40 m
CTGAGTGTCTTTCTGTTGTATGGCGTCGATTAGATTCATGGTTATATTTTTATTAAACAATATTTAATTATATATTAATAATTTGGTTATGTCAAGTCCCCTATAGTGGGTCTTCAGTTTTAGTTTTTGTGTTAAAATATTTTTCTAGGGTTTCTAGTCTTTCATCCGCTGAAGCTAATAGTCTAATCGCTTCATTACAGTTACCCCAATAATCTTTAGTGGAGTGGTCACCAATACCTGCGGGATGATTAGTTAGTAAATGGAGACTAGCTAATGCTTTATTTTTATCTGCCTCAGCTTCTGATTTTAAAAATTTGTATACTCGGGAGTTCATAATATTAATTGTTTTTTTGTTTATTTTCCCATCTTTCTTTTCTTGATGGTTTAGCGTCTTTTAATTTTTTAGTTTTGGAAGGTGTTGCTGCTTCATTAAGTTTTCTGCCAAATTTTACTAAATGTGTTAATCTTTTAATTTCTTTTTTAGACTCGCCGTTAATTGGTAGTCTGTCTAACTTCTGTTGTGGTGTTAAACTATTATAGTAATCTTGTCTTAATTCAGCATTTCGTCTTCTTTCGTTTCTACTGGTTGGTCCGTGTTTTCTTAATTTTGCCATAGTTTTATTTTAAATGTTAGAGCGGGTGGGTGGGTCGAACCACCATCTACATACTGGAATGTACGTCACTTTTAACATTAAGCTACACCCGCATATTTTTTCTAATTCAAATATAAATTTAAATTAATTATTTGAATTAAACAAGACTAAACTAGTTAATCTTATTATGTTTATCGAATATACCCCTAACTGTTTCAGATTCAAGACCACCCTTATTTAATGGTGCGTCTAAAAGAACTTTAGATAACTCTATGAAAATATTGAATTTATTTTCTCTAAGAGCGTCTTCTAACATTCTAATCTGTTTTTCTTTAGGGATTCCTAAAAGAAAGTTTTCCATATTATTGTTTGTTTTTACACGTTCCTCTTACTGTATATTTCCATCCACTATCAGAGTTTTCAGTCAACATGTTAGCGATTCTTTCTGCTTCTTTTTTTGACTTAATTTCCCAAATTTGAGATAGTCCATCAGTTAAAAGTACGTGTGTTTTTTGACCACTTGAATTGGTCATGATTTTTATAATGTTGTATGACATTTTTATAAATTTAAGTTAATAAAATTTTTCAAGAACATAGTAAGGAACCAAGTATACATATAACTAAACCAATCTTCCAATAATCAGAAATTGTATTTAGTGTTTGCCAAATATAACTTTTAATCTTCTTCATACCAAACCCCATACATTGGTATTGTTTTACCCTTTATAAGTTCTCCGTTACTATTTCTTAATGGTATATTACACATTAATTTCTTTTCTTTAATTATTGGGGAATCATCTTTTGTTTTTGCCCAATACTTAGGGTTTTTTGAATTGAGTTTTCTTTTCTTTGCCATTTATTTTGTTTTAAAGGTTTTTAAATTCTTGGGACGGCGTTAACTTCGGGGTTGATACATTCTTTAGTGGTATAGTCCCCCTTTTTTCTCCTAAAGATTTCTCCTGTATCTGGATTTCTTTCGTAAATATAACAAGTTGTTTCATTAGTATCTGACTTATCTAATGATTTTTTCTGTATCTTATTTTCTTTTTCAGTGTTTAATTTTGTCATTTTACTCTATTATATAAATATAGTTTGTGAACCCGATAGGATTCGAACCTATGACCGTCAGCTTAGAAGGCTGATGCTCTATCCAGCTGAGCTACGGGTCCAAATCTAATACAAACTTAATAATTTTTTTTTAAACTATCAAATTAATTACTAAACATTTTCCATCATTTGGTGTTCGGTAAATTCTTTACGAAAAAATAATGTAGAAATAATTCTACTAGTAACTTTATACGGGTCAGCGTTAGAAGCTGGTCTTCTATCTTCTAAATAACCTTTCCAATCATTTTCAATAACACTAACTGGTATTCTTATTGAAGCACCTCTATCTGAAACCCCATAACTAAATGTGTTTATATGTTGTGTTTCATGTTTACCGGTTAATCTTTCATCATTACCTTCACCGTAAACATTTATGTGTTCTTCATGATGTAAATCAAGTGTATAACAAATAGTTTCAAATAACTCCTTACCACCTTCTTCTCTCATTTGTTTATCAGAAAAATTACAATGCATTCCCGAACCATTCCAATCACCTTTTACTGGTTTTGGGTGTAAACTAATTTCTAATCCGTGAAATTCTGAAATCCTATTCAATATAAATCTTGATAACCATAAGTCATCTGAAATTCTTTTTGCTCCTTTTCCAAATATCTGATATTCCCACTGCCCTAACATAACTTCAGCATTAATACCTGTAATATTTAACCCAGCAGCTAAACAAGCGTCTAGATGTTCTTCTGCTATCTTTCTACCACTAACAACACCACCACCAACACCACAATAATATTTACCTTGTGGTTCTGGATAACCATCTTCGGGGAAACCAAAAGGTTTACCGTCTTTCAAAATAGTATATTCTTGTTCTAAACCAAACCACATCTCATCACTATCTAATTCTTCATTGATTAATGAACGAGTATTTGATGGGTGGGCACTTCCGTCAGGGTTTATAACTTCACATAAAACTATTAGAGCGTTACTTCTTTGTGGGTCCTTTATCATCCTTACTGGTTTTAACACACAATCTGAATTGTGACCCTTTGCTTGATTTGTAGAACTCCCATCAAAAGACCAGTTTGGTAATTCTTCTAGTGGGGGAACTTTATCCAATTCCATAACTTTAGTTTTACTTCGTAAGTTAGATTCTGGTTTATTACCATCCATCCATACATATTCTAATTTAATTTTCATTTTTATTTAATATTTTTTCTTTTAATTTATTGAATTCAGAATCTAACATTTTAAGTAGATTCTTATTATCATCAGTATTTTCCTCTTCTTTCATTAACCTTATCTCTTTTTCTAATTTTTTTAATTCTTTTTTTTCTTCCTCATTGAGCATAGTATAATATTTATTTAAATATATGAACGCAATAATTAACAATCAACAGATACCTTTAGAAATAATGAGTAGTCCTGGAGCGAAAGCTGTAGGTATGATGGGTAGAGATTCTATGGATAAAGGAATGTTATTTCCTTTCGAACAGGTGGGTGAACAATCTTTTCATATGAAAAATTGTTTAATACCTTTGGATATTATATTCATTACAGGTAATAGGATTACTAATATTAGTGGTGATTGTAAACCTTGTGATGGTAATGATTGTGAATCTTATAGTGGTATAGGTGATAAAGTTTTGGAATTACCTGGTGGTTATTGCAATGGCAATAACATTGAGGTTGGGGACAACATAGAATTTATTTAAGACTTTAATAGATTTTTAGTTATATATATCTCTTCTACAAGTTTAGTTATATCTTTATAAAAATCTTCATTTACTCTTTTAACTCGACCTTCTTCTTTCCATTTCATAAGAGCTTCTTCAGCATCTTTACCTTTTAAAATGTCATTAGACGTGTTTGGGTCAAACTCACTCATTTCAAAATCATCAGCAAACTTAGTCTTGTCTATATCTGCTTGTATATAACATGGGCCACAACCTGGGTGACCGGCAGCTGGGCCAACACCTGACCAAGACGGTCCATCCATACATTCTTGTTTGGTTAAAGCTAACCAAATACCAAAATATGATGTCCAGTTCATATTACACATCCATGGTGCCTCCATCAATATTTTCTTAAATTCTTTTTGTGGCACACTTGAAGATTCTACTAAATGCCAAGGAAATCCACCAGGTCCTGAAGACCATGGACTTGAGTGTCCTTGTAGGGTACATAGAGTTATTTCTCTGCAACATTTATTAAATTTACCTCCATTAACACAAACCCACATATCACAACATGTTTCTTGACACCCGTTTGGGAAGGCTGATTGGCAACTAGATAATGTCTGATATGAAGTTTGGTAACTTACTAAACCACACACGTTTCCAGTACCATTAGTACAGTCATAGTTGTCTACTGGAGCACAACCATTAGGAAATGCTGTTTGACATGACGTAAGATTTGTATATGATGTTGAGTAACTTACAACACCACATTGGTGACCGGTGGCCGAGGTACAATCATAGTAATCTATTGGAGCACATCCGTTAGGGTGTTGAGCTTGACAGTCTGCCATTGCACTACACCCAACAAAAGGAGTACTTGCCCAGTCTGGGTCTGAATATGGTATATTTACGCAACCTTGGTTTGGTTTACACGTTACTTTGGTACAATTATTGGTTTGGTTATTACCCATAACATTACCATAGTCATTCCAACAATTCTCCTCCCAAGTTAATCCATTAGTTGGGAAATTAGGTTGATAATATCCTAAGTTAAGTACCGTACTTACGCAATTACATGTGGAAGTTTCACATTCACCACCACCACCTAATTGTTCGTTTAAGGTATTTCTTATAATATTATTAAGTGACATTGTTATTTTATAACACGTTTTACTAATCTAACCAAATCAGACTCTTTCATTTGTCTTTTTTCGTATTTTTTTAACCTATCTGAAGCACCTTGTGGGTTTTCAAACCCTGAACCCATACTAACTTCACGGTCATAATCACTATACTCTCTTTCCAGGTCTTTATCTGTAATGCCTGGTTTTACTGCTGATGTTGGTGCGTTAGGGTTAGTAAACTGTGACGCTTCACATCCACTTTGTTGGATACAATCCGCTTCACTGTCATATATTGGTCCACCTTGGTGACTTAGATATACACCTGGTTGACCTGGGTCTTGGACTATTTGACTGTTTAAAAAAGCCTGGGATGGGTTCATTCCTGGGGCTCCAGAACCGTAGGTATAATAATCTTGGAAGCTTATACAACTCCCACCAGGGTAGTGAAGACAGAAATAACATGATAGTGTTGGTTGTGTTTCACATGTTGGTGGTGATTGCATGCAACAATTAGTGGTGTCGTTCCAGCAAGCGGATTGGTTAGCGTAATTGCCTCCGAATACAGCGAAAACACAATTACAGGTTGATTGTTCACAAGTATATGCCATAATTACATAAGTTATTTTTATTTATTATTATATAAATATAAATTTAATAGTTAAATTATTATTTTATCTTTTCTTTTAGTTTAACTAACATCGCTGCCGCAAGTTTCTTTAACATGGGTAAACCTTCTTTACCTAAATAATTAATACCTGAAATATTAGTTATACATGGGTGCCCACCACTATTAGCTACAATAATATCATAAGCATTAACAGAAATGTAGTCTAATATTTGTTTTTGTTTCCTAGTCAAATCAGAAAATGGTTTATTTGTTATGTCAACAATCATATCTTTAAAACTACTTTTCTTATCTGGATTAATTCCTTTTATCTTATCGTTATACAAAGCAACTAAATCTTTAAATCTAAAACCAAAAAAATCTTTTTCTGATTTAACATTACCAAAATCTTCATCACTTTGTTTCATTAGTTTTTGTAAGGTAGCAGTTACACTTCTTTCACTTATTCTTTTAATTTGTGAAAGTGGTACTTCTATAGCTGTGAGTTCAGCTTTATGTTCTTCTAGAACTTGTGATGCCATCTCACCTAGATTTACATTTTCATCAAACTTTTCTTTAAATGGATTACAACTAGTTTGTAGTAACCCCATAGGCCAAATCATAAGAAAGTATTCAACATCTGGATGCATTTCTAAAGATGCATATCTATCATAAGACCCAGGTTTAAAAGCTGAAGGTATACCGTATTGTACTAATATTTTACCTTCTTTTTTTACTTTATCAAAACTTCTAAGTCTTTCTCGGTAATTATCCGCGTTAGCTTGAAGTTCTTCAACACCAACAAACCCCATATCTTTTGCAAGTTTTTTACCTGTCATAAACATACTAACAATACTTGCGTTTGAGTAGGTTGCTAATTTTTCTAGATAACCTGGTTTATTTTTATAAGCTAGTATTAATTTATTTAAAGCGAATCCAGCAGCTTGTTTATTTTTTTCAATATCTTTTTCTTTATCAAGATTAAAAATAAAACTAATAACCTCATCAGGTTTTATACCTTGTCTATGAAAGTCTGCTGAATCAACTGTTCTAAATAAATCTATATCACCACTTGGGAATATGTCTGTAGGTGATATTATACCTGAAATAGTTTCTACGTTGGAACGAGCACCTCTAAATTGTGTTGATGCGTCGTCTTCCACCCCTGTTTGACTATCATGATGGTCTGTATGTATTTTAAATTCTGGTTTACCATGTGCAAAATCTACAAGAACTGGCATCACATCTTCACTAGCATCTGGTTTTACTAAAGCAAATTCTTTATCACCATACTGAATGGTTTTATACCCTATAACATCAATACCATATTTTTGTAGGTATTCTCTCATAGCGATAGCAGAAACAACACCATCCAAATCCAAATGAAAATATATTTGTGCTTTAGGATATCTTTCCGCTAATTTTTTAATGTCTTGTATTCCACTTTCATTTAAAAGTGACTTAGTGATTAGACCTACTTGTTTTTCTGTTATTACGATATTTTTCATATTATATAAATAGTTTAAGAAAGTCCTTCTATGAATCTTTCATATTCTTTTTCTCTTCTTCCTTTATGACCTGTCATACTAACTCTGTATGTTTTAATAGTTTCAGCCGCAGCTTTATATTTTTCCTCATTATCTCCAATGCTTTTTAATATAGCTATAACATCCGATTTTCTTAACCCTCCAGCCCCACCATTATAAGATAAAGATAATAAAGCGTCAAACATACCTTGTGTTATAGGTACATATATCCCTTGTTCTTCCCATTCTTCTTTAAAAATCTTTCTTAGTTTATCAGCATGTTCTGTAGAATCTTTTTGTAAAATCTTGTCCGCTTCTGTTTTACAATTTTCACCATCACCTAAAACATCACCTTCTTCTACATCCTCTGTATGTCCATATCCAATTGTCCAATTACCAGCACCATCATCATAAGCTTTACATCTTAAACCTTCTTCTTCTCTAATATGGTCCCAATACCATTGTGAAGCTCTCATTCCAGCCACTCTCTTGTATTGGGTTGTTTCCAATTGTTCATAAAGTAAATTAAGTTGTGATTCTGTTACTATTATTTGCATAAAAAAAGTCGTTTACAATAAATACAACTATAAACGACTTACATCATAAAGTATTTAGTTAATTACATACAGCTAAAATACCTCTCTCCTCTATCACAAAGAATTGTCACACCTTCTGTTTTATTATTATCTCTTAACCATTGAAACGCTGTAAATATATTGGCTGCTGCACTTATACCTACAAACACACCATAATTTCTAGCTAGATGTCTTGCACATTTTTTTGCACACTCTGTAGATACAGTTCTAACCTCATCCACTTTGTCTAAGTCTACTAAAAATTTACTACCATCACCTATACCTTGTATCCCGTGTAGACCTGGTTCTCCACCACTCATAACAGCACTTTCTTCTGGTTCTACAGCTACAGCTTTTATTTTAGGCCACATCTCTTTTAAAAATTTATCTGTACCCATTAGTGTCCCACCTGTACCTGTACCAGCAACAAAAACTGCTGGTTCTGTTTGTTCACTACTTTGTTCTTTATATTGATTATATATCTCTGGACCTGTACCAATGTAGTGTGCTTGTATGTTTAATGGGTTATCGAATTGGTTACAGTTAAACCATTCATTAATATAACAAAGTTCATCTCTCATTCTAATAGCTTCATCGAAGTCACCTTCTGGAACTTCAATCAATTCAGCCCCATAGTACTGAAACATTTTCTTTCTTTCTTCTGACATATTAGATGGCATTATTATCACCATTTTATACCCTCTTTCAGCTGCTAACATAGCTAAAGCTATTCCACTATTTCCACTAGTAGCTTCACAAAGAGTATCCCCTTTACTAATCAAACCTTCCCTTTCTGCGTTATTGATTATAAATGTAGCCATACGGTCTTTTACAGAACCGGATGGGTTCATGAATTCACATTTACCCCAAACAGTAATATCACCAATAGTTATAGGTATTAAAGGTGTGTTACCAGTATAATCTGATAATCTAATTTTCATTAGTCTTCTATTTCTACGTTAAACTTGTCTCCTTGTTGAATTTGGTCTACTAAATCTAGACCTTCAATTACTTTACCAAAACACGTGTGGTTACCATCTAAGTGTTGTGTACCTTCTCTGTTGTGACAAAGAAAGAATTGTGAACCACCAGTATTTCTACCTGCGTGTGCCATTGATAACACTCCTTTATCGTGGTACTGATTACCACCATCTAACTCACAATCAATTTTATATCCAGGTCCACCAGCCCCAGTTCCATTCGGACAACCTCCTTGAGCTACAAACCCAGGAATTACTCTATGGAACTTTAAACCGTTATAGTAACCTTGTTTTGCTAACCCTATAAAATTTTGTACTGTCTTTGGTGCGTCTTTTTCATAGAACTCTACCACCATAGTTCCTTTGTCTGTGTTAATTTTACCTTTCATTTTTTTAATTTTTTAATTTCTCTATTAATATACCAACTTGATTTTTCTAAGTCTTGTAACTTATTTCTTTTTTTATCTGCTCTTGCAATATACTTTACCGCGTTTCCTAAATTAAAACCTAAATCCCAATCTTCTATAACCTTAATAGCTTCGTAAGGGTTGTCTTCCCCACCATAATGATTTGGGTGGTCTACCATTTCTTTTTTTCTATTTTCTTTAATATTAAATTCTATAATATCTTCTTGTGTTGGGTATTTATCCCATTGTGTATTTGGATTTATTTTCTTATCCCATTGTGTGTTTGGGTTAACCATTGGGTTATCTTTGTAGTATCTTGGGTTGTCACTAGTTCTATCTATCATTTTTCACTCACTTTAGTTTTACCAAATTCTCCTTGTACCCCTACCATTGGTAGTGGTTCTAATTTTTTATCGGTACATGTACATAATTTTTTATTTGCCACTAGGGAGGAGGCTTTTAGTAGACTTTCAAAAGTACCGGCGTCTGACCACCATGAATCTAAAAAGTGACAACTCATTAATCTGTCTTTAACATAAAAATTATTAACATCGGTAATCTCCAGTTCACCTCTATCAGAAGGAGTTAAATTTTTGATGTAATTAAATACTGTATTATCGTACACATATAACCCAGTTACACATAAATTAGATTTTGGGTTTTTAGGTTTCTCCTCAATAGACATCACATCACACTTAGTTCCCTTTCTTACGGTTGCAACCCCAAATCTTTCAGGGTCTGGTACTTCTTTTAAAAATATCCTAGCACCACCGTCAAAATCCTCCATATCACTAATAGTGATTTCATCATCAAATATATTATCACCTAAACACACAGCAACATTAGAAGCTCCTACAAATTTTTCAGTTAAACCTAATGCATGTGCGATACCACCAGCTTCATCTTGTATTTCATAAGATAATTTTAAACCCATATCTCTACCACTACCCAATAAATTTAAAATATCACCACAATGTTCTCTACCGGAGACAATCATAATATCTTTACACCCCATTCTTTTTAATGTTTCTAATGGGTAATATATCATTGGTTTATCATAAACCGGTAGTAAATGTTTGTTAGTTACTTTGGTTAGTGGGTATAATCTACTTCCGGTACCACCTGCTAATATAACACCTTTAAGCCTCTTTGCCATCTTTTATAATTTCTTTTGCTGTTTTAAATTCAACTGGTTTATCTAATTCTCTTTCTAAAATATTACAAGTATCATAAACCATTTCTTTTAATTTATTAATCTCCATAGATTCTGTCTTACAAACACTAATAATATCAACGGAGGTTTCTAGTTCACCGGGTAATACTAAGGTTTGGTAACCAAAGTCTTTTTGTATCTTAGCCGCGAAAGCTTGTAGTTCTTCTACTGGTGGGATTCTAATTAATTTAATAACTAGTATTGGTTCATACTTCTCTAATAATAACTCATTAGCTATTTTCTTTGTTTCTTTTAAATTGTCTTCCATATCTTTTTTTTTAAAGATAGATAGATAATGATTTAATGTCAATTAATTTAATGAAAAGGGTGGAAAATCTTTTAATATTTTTTTAAATGTAGGTGGTAATTCTATTTCTTCTTGTCTTTGGGATAGTTTTTTACCTAGTAGGTCATCTACAACCTCATATATTTGTTCTGTAGACAGGATAGCTTCTCCACTATCTTTATAGTTCTTATTTGCTATTTTACTAACTTCCTTAAAAAAAACTTTTTTATCGATGGTTAAAGTACCAAACATGTCTTGATAAGCTTGTTGGTCCTTATCAAAAAAATTCTTAAGTGTGTTAATGTAAATTAAAACGTCTACTTCCATGTTGTAAATATATAAAATTTTTTTAACGAATTATAATAATTTCTTCGTTATCGTCTTTTTCTTGTAGTCTTGGACCTATTTCTACGTTAGGTGAGTCCTTAATGTTAATGACTTCTAGGTTTTCTAAGTCAGCTAATGAATCTGGTAATGATTTTAAATCTGGATTCTTCGCTAAAGATAAGAATTTAAGTTTTTTTAAATTACTAATACTTTCTGGTATTTCACTAATTAAACCTTCAATGTGTAAAATCTGTAGGTTTGGAAATGTTGTAAATTTTTCAGGTAAAGGTCTTGAAGCTAATTTATCTTGGTTTCCATATCCACCTCCAGATTCAAAATCAAACCTCATCATGTCGTTAGGTAAACTTTCCATAAACTCGTCAAACCCATATATCCCAATGTATTTTGATACATTATCACTAGGGTATCTAACTTGAACTCTTTTACCATGTTGTTGGTCTTTATCCAAAAATCTCTTGAACATTTCCTTGAAGAACTCTTTTAGCTCTGGTCTGTCATTTAAGAATGGGGATAAACTAACAGTCCTATCTTCCTTATCCATAAATTGATTTGACTCAAAATGAAATTGATATTTGTCTGTGGGGTCTTTCTTATTCATGATAATATAAAGAGGTCCTTGTTTGGAGTAGTGGTCGTAATAGTTATTACTACTTCCAGCTGTACACCATCTTGTATTTGCACCATAGTG
>TARA_R110002012_G_scaffold6734_3_pt1 | contig 11080 bp, 26 predicted proteins | sample TARA_R110002012 | Tara Oceans TARA_R110002012 (sample SAMEA4396515) | marine metagenome | biome: Westerlies Biome; feature: [DCM] deep chlorophyll maximum layer (ENVO:01000326); material: water (ENVO:00002006), including particulate matter (ENVO:01000060) such as... | depth 40 m
GTAAAAGACCTACTATGTTTAATGATTACCTAATGACATACTTGCCAGAGTTCTGACCTTGTATAAGAAATGTCAATCCATATCTAATAGCATCTATGTAATGTTCATAACCAATGTTTGGCTTAGTATTCTTTTCTTGCCACACATAGTTATTTAATTCTCTTACAATACCATGAGACTTTCTATCAACTACAATCTCATAGTCTTGCATTAAAGCTATACCAGAAAGTATACTACCTTTCTTTTTTATTGTAGGTCTTATGTTTAAATCTCCTTTCTGCTTAATCTCGTTTATAAGACGTGGCTCAGAAGAATCACATATAATTAAATCTACTCCACATTCCATTTTATTCTTCATAGCTATATCAGTCGTGGATAATCCTGCCTTACCATAAATCTCTTTTACATATAACTTACTTAAAGCTTTGTCTACTGATATTTTTACAAGGGTTGTTAAGTCTACTGAAAATCCAAAGTCTTGACAATAACAACTAATCTCTGTTTGTATATAATCTCCTACTCTCCAGTTTCTAAATATAGCTCCTTCTGCTGAAGACAACCAACCTCCAAGAATTTGATGTTCATACTTGTCTGGTCTCTTTAGTTTCATTTCAAATATCTGCTCTAAGAATGAACTAGATAAGTTGTCCTTATTATCTTTGTAACTTGTATGTATGTAAGTTGTTTTATTTGTAGAACCATTCCAACCAGAATTTACTCCAGAGTTCTGAAAGAATCTTTGATATATCCAATGCTCTTTAGTTGTTGGATTTAATATAAGTATACATCTATTCTGTTTAGTTAATGAACGTACAGAGAAATCAATCTTATCAAAAGTAGATTCATCAGTTAACTCTTCTGCCTCATCAATAACAAAGGTTGTAACACCATTTAGAGACTTCAGGGCGGCAGTTTGATTACCACTTGATGTTCTAATACCTTTAAAGATTATTGAGCTTCCTGTGGTCATATTTATTATTTCATCTTTAGTTATCCTAAAGTGTTCATTTACACCCATTAAATCTATCTTCTCTATAAACTCGGGGATAATCGATGTCTGTGCAGATATCATTGTATACCTAGTAAATAAAACCTTATGTCCTTGCTCATAAGTCAATGACAATAAGAAGACTGCTACACCAAATGACTTGCCAGAACCTCTACCTCCAGTACAGACAAAGTATCTACTATCAGCAGTAAACAAGGAACTGTATCTGTCATTAAGTTTTATGTTATTCATCGTTTAGTTTATCCATATCAACTTCTTCTGATTCTATATCTATTGTATCTTCTAGCTTTTCTACTTGATTTGTAGAAGCATAGAAATTAATTACAGGCACATCTAATTTCTTATTAGAGCTTCCTTCATTACCATCGTTGGGTTTACCATATCTATACTGCCATAATAAATTCATGTGTGCAAAGGAATCCTTAGCTTGTTCTGCTAATGCTTTCCAAGCTTCTTCTTCACTACCAAATACATCCTTCATTGCATTAAGTGCATAGATAGATATTCTCTCTTTCTTTGCTGGAGTTAATTGTGAAGATGATTTAATCAATTCTTTCTTTGGTCCATACTTATCACCTTTCTTTCTGCCATTATTCTTTCTACCATCATTAGGTTTTATGTATGCTGAGTTTTGTTTTGCTCTAGCCATTTATTATGTAATTTTGTATATAGTTTCCATATTTCATCACTAACTTCTTTTTTAGTATAAGTCTCTTTTGTTATTGCTTTTTTAACACCAAGTTCTATTCCTATTTTACATACAGTACCTTTGTTATTTTGAGGAACTATATATATTTTATAACCCTTTTCTAAGCACCAACTTTGAGCTTCTAAATTATACAGCCTCCCTCTCATAAGCAAGACTAACAATGTTTACTATAGCACCAAACTTTATATAAACATCATCTTTTTTGCTTTCGGGTATTCTATTTATTAAGTCCACAAACCTTTTTTCTAACCCATCCTTTTTATTTATAGAATCTATATTAACTCTTAGGTCTGAATTTTCTCTTAACAGTCTAGCATAATTTTCATATATGTTTTCATTTTTTTGTTTATTAGAAAACATAAAGTCATCATAGATATCTTTTAAATATTTATCATAAAATATTGCAGAAGGAAATACATTGTTTATAGCGTGTAAAGCTGAAGCGTGGTCCATGTTTACTGTACTTGCTATATCTGCTAAACTTAATCTAGTTTGTTCTCTACATAGCTTAAAGTATATAGCTCTTGCATATACATAATTTCTTCTTCTTGTTACTGTACCTATTTCTAAGTTGAGACAAGATTCTACATAGTCTCTAATCTCTTTTGTTTGAATTGTTTTGTTTAATTCCATTATTTATTTTTTTAATTGATTAATACATACAGCTAATCGCTGGTCTCTCTTAGGATAATCCTTGTTCATAATAGCATCAGACATACATCTGCTTATAAAATCATCCTCTTTTTCTTGTGGTCTCTTTTTCGGTATTGGCATATTCTAAGTTTATTTCTTTAGTATTTAATTTATTACTCATTAAGGTTAATAACATAAAACCCATATATTCTATTGCTTTTTGTATTCCTGCACATTCCCAATATAACTCTCTATTTGCATAGTCATCTAATAATGCTCTTAAATCATCTATAGACATTCCCTCTTCTAAATCAAACATTGAGATACTAAAGAACTCGTCTTTAATTTGTTTACCACTATAATGTTTCATGTGTTATATAGTTGTTCAGATTAGGAACCTCATCTTGAAAGAAATACTTATACTGTTCTATTGCAGTATCAAGCTTTCTTAATCCAGTTCTAATAAATTCATCTGAGCAATCACATATCATTATATCTTTAGTGTCTTTGTCTACTACAACAAATATAAAAGCATCTGCATTAAACATCTTCATATATAGGGCGGCTTGTAAATCATAAGAGAAATTCTTAGCACTCCATTTAAATCTAGTTATATCTCCTGTAGTTTTAAGGTCTATTACTACATTGCCATTTAAAACATCTGCTTTACCTCTAAAAGGTAATCCATCTATCATAGCTATTTCAGGAACTTCAAACTCAGCACCTTTCAATAAATTTGTAACCTCATTACATTTAAGAACTGACTCAGCAATATAGTTTGCATTATTAAACTCACTTCTAGTATAAACATTAGCAGAACCTAATTCAAGTACGGCTTGTTTAAATGCTTTGGTTGCTTTAGAACCATCAATAATAGTAAGGTCTTTAACCTTATGAGGTTCTAATACAGAAAGATGAACAAGCCTACCATCTCTAAGAGGTTGAGCATCAGAATTGATTTTAAGCGATTTAAGATAGGCTTTAGGACTTTGTATTAGTTTCTTAGCTGAAGAGGAAGAAAGTGCGTTAGAACCAAGATAACCATAGTAGAACTCGTCATCATACATTCTTTTTAATATGTCTTCTCTTTGCCATTCTTTATTGTCAAATGTTTTTATCATAATTTATATTTTAAGCTAATATACATTTTTGTTGACTAAATGTTGTTAAAGACTTGTTAAATTTCATTATCTTTTTCAATCTCCTTCTGTAGATTAGCTAATGCTCTCCAAGCAACTTTAGCTGAATGTCTTATACCATCTGAGTCTATTGTACCTGATTCAAGTAAATGTCTGGCAAGTGCATCTAATTCATCTCCAGATTTACTTCTGTCCCAATGTAAAGGCTTGTCTGGATTATGTTGGTTGTTTCCAGCATAACTACACCTAGCTACTTCAATAATGGCATCAGGAAAATACTTTAACACTCCTGAATAAACTGGTATTTTTTTTCTATCACTCATCGTATATGTATTTTATATTAACATCATAAGAACAGTTTAATGTCCATTCTAAAAAGACAACTTTTTTATATCCCATGATTCTCCTAATTTATTTAACACTTCTAATAAAGGACCTGTTTTTTCTGACCATTTTCCTTTATAATAACAAACCTCTACACAACAATCTTCTAAAGGAATATCTTTTGTATCATCTTTAAAAGTATGCGTTACTTTAAGCACAATAGCTTTCTCTTGATTATGCCAAGAATCATTTATTCTTTCTAATAATAATCTTTGACCAGTAGGAATTCTATTGTATTTTCTTTTAACCTCAATTAAAATAAGCGCATCATTATTAAATTCCAATACAGCATCAATATCAGAAGGATGAATCTTTCCGTTTTTAACACCAGTAAAATCAATAACTTGCTTTACTTGTTTTGAGTTTCTTATTAATGATTTCTTAGTAAGCATCTACAATTCTTTGTAGCTTCATAACTACTGTTCTAACACAAGAAGAACAAGATGAAGGTTTATTGTTTTTATTGAATATTCTATTATAAATTCTATAAAGTTCTACAGCATCCTTGTGACCAACAACTGATTTGTTTTTGGCAAAGAAGCCTGTAAGATAATCATACTCACCTTCATTTAAACATTCTAACTTATTATGTCTAAATATTCTGTTTAGTTTTTCTTTTCTACCATCACATCCACAATCTTGTCCAAAAGCCCATTCAACTGCTTTTTTAATTCCTGTAGCTTTGGTTATCTTTTCAATGTCATCTCCTAATCCTTTTGATTTTGTTTCTTGTTCTGCATCAAAGTTTTTCTTCCATTCTTTGTATGCTTTGGTTCTTTTGTCTTTTGGTTCTTTCATAATTTTATGTTTTAAAGTAAATGATAATCTCCGTTTAAGTAATCCTCTACATCTTCTATAAATTTATTTCTAAGTATTTTCTTATAATTTTTAATTGAATTGAATAAGCTCGTTAAACTAATGTTACTGCCTTTTGATATTTGCCTTAAAGACATACTGCTCTTATAATAAGTATCACATAACTTAGCATCGTAAACGTGCCAAGAATTAATCTCTTTTGCTATCTTACTTGTTATCTTATAAAAAGCTTCTTCTTTATCTGCATCTGAATCCGTATACAAATACTCTGCTGTATGAATAGTATCTGCATCATCGGTTTCTAAGTAATTAAAAAAGGTATATTTGTTTTTGGCTTTATTGTAATCGCTATATAGGTTTCTTAATGTAACATAAACATAAAATCTATTTACATCATCGTTACCATACATTATTTTTCTTTTATCTTTTACAAGTCTGTTTATCTTTAAATACATTTCTTGTACTATATCTTCACAAAGATGTCTAGGACATCCCATATTACAAACCATTTTTACCCAAAGCAAATGATTTTTAGCCAATAACTCTAACATATTAATATTTTAATATTAATGTAATCAAATTCTCTTTATCATAATATTTCTCAAGATTATTAATCTTAACAATGTTTTGGTCTTGTTCAAATACTATACCTTCAAGAGCATCAATAAAAGCTTTGTTTAAATTATCGTGTAGGTCTGGTTTTGTGGTTTTAGGAACTTTACCTGTTCTTCTTTTCTTTGGTGTTGATTTAAGGTATTCAAATTGATAAGTCAGTCTCTCTATAGTTATTTCTGTCCCTGCTGGAATCATTTCAAATCCTTTTGGTAATTGTTGTATAGCTAAGGATTTTATAGCCACTTGATAGTTTATTATTTTCTTTGGTTTATAAGCAATATTATTTCTCCCAATTCTCACCGACTGATGAGGAACAGGTCTTATATTAAACGTAAGTTTTAGTCGCATCTATATTATTTTGTTCTATAACTTCATACAAGTCATCAACTATTTCAGGTTGACCTTTATTGTTTATTTTAAAACTAAACTTTTCAAATGGAAAACCCCTACTTCTTCTACACTTTACAGTAACTAATTCATCGTGTATTGTGTTTAATTCTAATTGTATTTGTGTTTCGGCTTTCTTTTCTAAGAAAGAACCAAGGTGACCAGTTGGCTTTTCACTACCATAATTACTATGTATTACTGTAATGATGTGACAATTTAATTCTTCAGTCCATTTCATTAGCTTTTGTATAACCATACTAGATTCATCTAAGTTGTTTACATCAGAAACTAAATCAGCTATACCATCAATAACAACAAGTCCTGCATCCTGTACTTTATTATATAAAAAGTATTCTATAAAGTTTAATCTATCTTTATTGTTTAATGTTCTTAATCCAAAAGTATGATAACATTCGTTATCCATTCCCGTCATATCAACGACTCTTCTAAATACTTTATGAGCATGGAATCTACCTTGCTCCGTATCAAAATGTACTAAACATTTACCATCTCTATGTCCTGTCATTCCTTTAGCATGACTATTTAATTTACCTCTAAGATATACCGCAGAAAGCAACGAAACAAAGAATGTCTTTTTACTTTTAGGAGGTGCTGATATAAAAGAAAAGTTACCATAAGTACCTATCGGTATTGGATATGTTTCTCTACCAGCTTGAAAGTTTCCCATACTTATTGCTATTGGAGGATATTTAACCTCTTTTCTAGGGTCAATATATGCTTTCTTTTCGATGTATTGCATATATTGTTGCTCTTCATTTGTATAATCTTTTATGTTCATTTTGTTTGTGTGTGTGTGATAAAAAAAGGGGAGAAATTAATCTCCCCCTTAAAACTAAAATATATCTCCGTCTGCTGATACTTCAGCAACCTGAGTTTCTTTTTCAGCGTTTACAATAGTTCCATTGTTCCAAACAACTTTACCATTCCCAAGATAGTTTCTTTGTGCTTTCGCTTGTCTTTCTTCTTGAGTTTGTGCGTCATACATAGAAACATTGTTTCCATACTTAGTCTCGTCATTAATTGCAATAGTGAAGTTATAATAAACTCCTTTCTTACCTTTAATAAACTTTTCTTTAGGTAACTTAGTTACGTCTAAAGACATTGTAATTAGTCCTGCCATAATTTATTTATTTTAATTTAAGTTAATATTTAATCTTTTTTAATCCATTTACCTTTGTGGTCAATAACTATGTAGTTATGCTCTACCAAAAGTTCTATTGCATCATTTAGAGCCTTTGCTTTTTGTCTATAGTGATGAAATATTTGATTTTCAAAAGGGTGATGGTCTTTTTCTTTATAACTTTCTTCACCCATTACTTTTGATTTTAGTTAATCTATTTTCTACTGTTTTTGATACATTATATTTCTTTTTTATATCATTAACATTACCTCCCTTTTTAATATGAGCCATAGCTCTAGTAAATTCTGGAGTTCCTTCATTTAACCATTTTAGGTTTGAAGTTGCGTGTGTATTAGTTGAATCTGCATCCTTAGTGTCATCAATTAACAAGAGACCATTTAAAGCATACTTTCTAGCATAAGAACTAGAACTGCCAAATGACTGAGATATATCCATACCTTTCTTATTAATATCAATTCCAGCTTGTGCAACTGATTCAATCTTTCCATCAGTACCATGTAGTATGGCTCTAGCTTCTACATAGCATATTCCTGAAGGTGTCTCTTTTATTGTGTCAGTTAACGTAATAGATAACTCGTGTTTACTTAAAAGAGGTTTAACAGCTTCCAAGATGTCTTCTTGGTTTCTGTATCTGTACTTACCAAAACTATTGTATTGGTTTTTAGGTGCTTTTAATTCTGTTTGAATTGAAATTACCTTTTGTTCGAAATTCATTTGCTTCATTATTATTGTTTTGTTTTTAACAATATACAACCTTTATTTGATATCTACAAATTTATGTGTACCAACCCCAGTAGTAAGGTCTTCTATTGCTTGTTTATAAAAATTTAATTCTGAGGATTTTTGTATAACTTCTAATTGTAATTCGTTTACATAAAAAGCCATTTCGTTTAATTGACTAATAATATTATCTATATGTCTTTCACTTATTCTACCTTCTCTTAATTTAAGAACAGTGTCCGATAACACACAAAACTTATCATAGTAATTTGTTTCTGTTTTAGTTGGATTATTTATTATCATTGTAATGTTTATATATTTCTGATTTAACTACAGTTTTATAGTCACTAGGACAATCTTTGTCACACAGGTCCATTATATAATCTTCTAATTCTATTGTTCTTTCTTCAGCTTCCTTTAGTTTATTAAGTAAAAACTCTATTCTGACTCTTTGAAATTCTATTAAATCTTTCATTGTTTGTTTTTTATACAAATATATAATGAGCAAATAATGTAAACAAGACCTTTAACACTATTTTAACAAAAAAGAGGTGGTAAAACAAAACCACCCCTTTTACACAACACAACAAATTTAAACAAAACAAAACAATCTACATTAATTCCAAATGTAGAAAGCTTTCTCTTTAAGGTCATCGGTATCAAAATATACATAATCGTTACTAACACCTATTCTATGAACTCCTTGTTGAACTAATCCTCTAACAAGAGTTAATCTTTTTTTAGCACCCACACATCTAATTTTAACAGCTTTACCAACTCTATGAGAATTGCTTCTTATTAATCTTAATTTATCTGCATAAGGTTTACTTACATATCCTAAAATTACCTTTATAGTAATTCTATATTTCTTAATTATATTGTCTAATAAAATAACTGGTTCTCTCTCCATGAACTTGTAACCAGAATTAGGAAGGTCAGGACTATCAAACATATCCCAAGTTAAAAATAATAATCCTTCACAGTTATTTACTTCCATAATTACTGCAATATAATTATTATTTAATAAATATACAAGAAAATAAATATTTTATTTTACTTGACTTTATCAATTATTTTTTGTAACTTTGATTTTTTATATATACAAATTTATGTTCAGGCGAAGTCCCAAACGTAGCCTGAATCATCCTAAGTAAGTTAATTTATTTGTATACGGGTTAATTCTTTTTGTTATACTTTTCCATACTTCTTCCTCCAAAATAAGCACCTATTACAGTTATAAGTACTAGCTGTAATAAGTCAATCCAAGTATCTTTGACATCAAATGAAATAATACCAGCATCTATAAACACCATAAGTATAGTAGATACAACTAAAAAGATTAATACTAAAGGTCTTACATTCTTGCTTAACCAACTGTCACTATTCATGTCAGTTTTCCATCTGTCAGTTACATTCTTTTGCATATCTGCTTCAGCATCTATAAATACTTTTGTCATCTCATTTTCAAATCTTGCTCTATCTTCTTTAGAAAAAGTATGTTTAGCTATGATGTTAGATATTTTCTCTGCTACTCCTCCTGCCGCTCCTCCAAATAGTTTTGCTAGTATTTTTTTCATTATTTTTTAGTTTTTAATAATACTTCTGAGCTTGGTCTAATAATAATATCAGGTGTTTGTTTTATAGGCTTTGGATTTACGTTAATATCTCCACCACCTTTTTTAGTACCTCCGCTTGATTTAAAACCTCTGTTGTCAGAATACCTAAATTGATAATTAGTTTCTCCATAGTATGGTCTGTAGTAATTATAATTACTGTAAACTGGATAATAACTATGATACATATTTGGTCTTATTCTATCTATCGGAACAAGTATAGTATCTCCAGCTAAAGTAACAGCTACAACGTGAGAAGCTATTTTTGGAGGATTGTAAGTGCCACATCCTATTAATAAAATAAAAAATAGTATTATTATTAAAGGAAATAATATTTGTGCCATTAATGTTTTCATCTTTTATATATTTTATCTTCTATCTTATCTAATCTTTTAGATTCTATTTCAATATGATTTTCTAAAAACTCTATTTTTTGTTTTAATAATTCTTGAGATTGCTTAGGGGGTAGTGTTTTAGCAACCTCTATTTCTTGCTTGTTAAGCTCTATTTGTTTAGTAAGGGTAGAATAAGTCATAGTTAAGCTGACAATCCCTCCTACTACCATTATAATAGTTTTTAAGTCTAGGTTTAAATCAGGTTTACCATCTCCATCAATGTCTACATTGACTTTTTTATTCTCTATTCCCATTGTTTAAATTTTATGTGTATTAGTATAAATATTAAATATATCTGTAACTCATGATAGTCAAATTCATCATCTGCTTCATAATATGAAAACCCTAACAAAGGACCAGTTGAAAAAGTTTCACCAAATCCTATTTTATATTTCATACCTACTATGTTTAAGAGTATAATTAAACCTACTATGTTTAATGATTATATCTCCTTATATTCTTCCTTAGCATCAAAACAAGGACATACTTTTTTATTAGTAAAATCTTTATGTCCATATATTGTAGCTTCTGGATACTTTTGTTTTAAATCTTTTAATAGTTCTTTTAATGACTCTTTTTGCTCAGGAGTTCTAGTATCTATCCATTTATTCATAGCCCTATCCATACCTCCTATGTAACAAATACCTATAGAATTTCTATTTTGACCTTTACAATGCGCACCTATTTTTCTTTCTGGTCTAGCATCTTGTATCTCACCGCTAAGTGTGATAACATAATGATAACCACAATCTGACCAACCATTTCCAGTAACGTGCCACTCTGTTATATCCTCTACATCGAACTCTTTATGTTCTGGTGTAGCGGAACAGTGAACTATAAGCTTGTTTATTTTTCTCATAGTTTTATATGTTCTTTAGGTTCCTGTGTTTATAAAAATTGGTGTGTATTCACCTAAATATGCATCAGCTATATTGTATGAATAAAATTCATAAGCTTCTGTATAATCCATACCATCTCTTTCCATCATAATGTTTATTATTTTTTCAATATCATATGCAACTACTGAACCTGAGTTTATCCCTTCAGCCATACCAACTATAGCTTTATCAAACCCATCAACAATAAGTGCTTTTGAATTTATTTGACTTATTTCTTCTCTTGTCATAGCTTCTTAGTTTTCATTACTGTATAAACAATAGTACAGAGAAGAAGAATTATTTTTAACCAAGTTTCGATTTCAGTCATAGTAACCAGAAAAGCCATTGAGTTTAAAGCATAAATCTTCATATCTGCAAAATCCATAATATTATTCTTTTTCTTCTTTAATCTCTTCGTAAGAACCATCTTCTAAGTTGATATTTATTTTACCATACTTGTCCTCTAATTCTTTTTTCTCTTTATTACTTTCTTCTTGCAATTGTGCAAAGGCGTGTAATAAGCCGTGCTTCTGTACTTCTAAAGTACCTAAGTCGTGCTTAATAGCAGCAAACTTCTTTTCTGATTCTTTTAATGATTCTAATTCTTCTTTACTAATTTT
>TARA_R110002012_G_scaffold59884_1_pt1 | contig 11076 bp, 11 predicted proteins | sample TARA_R110002012 | Tara Oceans TARA_R110002012 (sample SAMEA4396515) | marine metagenome | biome: Westerlies Biome; feature: [DCM] deep chlorophyll maximum layer (ENVO:01000326); material: water (ENVO:00002006), including particulate matter (ENVO:01000060) such as... | depth 40 m
AGAACGCATTAGAGGTATTTTATCTAATTGGTTAGATGAAGTATTGGATTGGTTAGAAACTGCGGAAAGTGAAGCAGTTGATATTAAAAATAGTTTGGAAAGTTCTTTGGATGCAATGCAAGAAATTGTTGATAGTCAACCAGAACATTTAAAAGATGTATTTAGAGCAATGTTCCCAATAAGTAGAGAAGAGGCAACACAAGTTACACAAGAAACTATTGATGAATTTGACCGATTAAGAAGTAGTATAAGAGATATGCAAGAAAGAGTAGATTCTGATATTCCCATATTGGCACTATTAAATATTTGGCAAGAGAACCAATTAATAGAATCTATATTAGCAATAGGAGAAGATTTAGAAAGTAACCCACCAACACCCCCAAATCTTGATAGGTTTATACGGCAATTAGAATTAGGAGAGGGGTATGAAGAATGATTACTAGAAAGAGATGCAAATTCTGCCAACATGAAAGTAGAGAGGCATTAACAGAAAGAATGTCTAATATGGAAATATCACCTGATATTTTAGATAAAGAAATGGATTGGCCTAGTGGAACGACAAGTCGCCACCTTCGCAACCATACTTCAGAATACGATGATAAGAGTAACCCTCGTTGTGTGCTATGCACAGACTCCTTACGCAAAGAATATGAGGTTGGTATCAATAGCGGAGAATTAGCCCCGTCAGCGTTGGCGGAGGCGTTAGGAACAACCACCCAACAAATTCAAAATCATATGAAAAAACATTTACAACCATTAGTACAAAAGAGTGCAGCAAATCTTATAGCGGCAAAAGAAGTTAATGAGATTGATTTACTAAGTATTAATGTAAGTAGACTTAATACAACTATTGATGAATTATTCCAAGACGATGATTTGACACCAAAACATATAGATTCATTAACAAAGTTGGCAAAAGAAATTAGAGAGAGTTTGAAATACTTATTAGAGTTTAAGGGTAAACTTATTCACAAAAGACAAGACACAATTGTTATTGCACAAATGCAAGTAGTTCAAGAAGTATTAGCACAACAGCACCCTCAAGTATGGTTAGACATTAAAGACAAAATGCAGGAGAGATTACAATGAGTTGGCAAGATATATTAAAAGTGTATGAGTTAAGTGATAACATCAAGAACTTTTTATATGTAACAGAAATAAAACCTAGAATGTATGAGTTTTTATCACCAGCAGACGATTCTGTTAAGGACTTTAAAACTAATAACCCCGAAGGTTTTGAATTATATCTTAATGATATTTTTGACTATATTACTTCACATATTTCAAAAGAAGAATTATATGAGTTTTATAGAGAAATGTCTAATGAGTTGGAAGAAGAATGGTATGATGAAGATGAGAAACCGTATGACCCTCGTAAAATTAGAAGATTAATATATAAGGTTATGAATGAAAGACAACCATAGGAGAGATTACAATGAATTGGAAAGATATTCTTAAGAATGATGAAATAAAAGAATGGACACTTTATTTAGAGTATTATACTAAAGGTGGTTACCCTGCTGAAACATATGATGAAGAACATAAATTTACAGGAACAGAAGAAGAAGCAATAGAGTTTGCAAGAAAAACTAAAGAACCTTGGGAAGATGATTTAATGGATTATGGTGTAGATAGAAGTATAATGCGTGGTCATGGAACTTGGACATTAGTTTGGGAATATGAAAATGGTAGATTATTTATTGAAGAAAATGGTGAAAGAGAATATGAGGAAAAGTGATTAATATGAGTTGGAAAGATATATTAGTTAAAGCGGGTTGTAAGCGAAGAACTAAAAAAACTAGTTCAGACCGTAAAGGTAAAAAATGGATGGCTTGTGTTCCAGCAAAGAAAAAAGGTAAGTATAAAAAAGTACATTGGGGTCAAAAGGGAGTTTCTGTTACAGGTAAGCGAGGAAATACTAAAAGAAAGAAATCATTTAGAGCAAGACATAAATGTAAAACTTGTAAAGGTGGAGATTATTCACCCCGTTGTATGGCTTGTAGGGATTGGTAATTATGTGGCAAGAGATAATTAAAGCGTTGATTACGCTTCCCCAAAAGAATAAAGACAGTTGGGTTGAGATTTTATCTTCTGATGAAAATATGAGAAGTTTTAAGAATAGAATACGGGGAGGTAAATATGGTAATGCTGGTATTAAAAACACTTTATCATTTTTGCGTGATGATAATTCAGCAAAACATTTAGAAGATTTTTCTTCAATTGACCATGATGAAGAAGAGATTGTTCGCAGATATAATGAAAACAAATCTTCTCTTATTACTCTTTTAGAAAATAGGATAAATAGAACTCAAGGCTTACGAGTTAGGGCTGGTAAATTACAAGGTGAGGCATTAGTTATTGAAAATAATAAAAGGGTATTTGATTTATTAGATACAGTAGTAGAGGCTAGACCTAGCAATGTTTCTGTAAATTCCAATATGGGTAAACATTTACTGAGTATTGAGAAATATTTTGTTGACCACCCTAAACAATTACGAAGAATGAAGAATGAACTATTATCAAACTATGGAGAATTTTTTACCACTTGGCCTATTCCGGGAATTGCAGAACAATTGATGTCTAATCCTAATTTTGCTACTACGGGTGTTAGGCATATGCGTAATCCAGCATACCAAGAAGAATGGAGAGATAATGGTGTTCCAAAATTAGAAACATTAATTAAAGTATTTAAAGATTTTACTCCTCCAACTATTACATATACTGCTAACACTTTAGATGCTAATTTAACTAGTGTTTATTATAAGAATGTTGCAAAGTATAATAATTTATTAATTCCTGATGAATTACAAGCATCTGATTTATTTTTAAATACTAAAAAATTAAAAATAATGAATAAAAATTTAATATTATTATTAACTGAAGATAATCCCTTCCTTAAAGTAGATGCGGAAGCAAGAAAAATATTTGAAGAACAAGAAGAACATTTTGATACAGAAACTAAAGAAGGACAAAAGGTTAAAGAGGAAAGGCTTAGAGATATATCTGGTAAAGGATTAATATTAACTATTGATGCATATGATGATTTAGTGGCACATTTGGGTTGGTTAGAAAATAGGGAAGAAAAGGCTAAACTATCTGATGGTAATTTTCCACAACACAAAGAATTAAAATTATTAGGTAATTTTTTAAATTTAACTATTAATAAAAAAAACATATCATATATTTCTAATGAAACTAAAGAAGAAGAAAGTGAAGAAGTCGTACAAATAATTGCCCCTCGTTCAATGAGAATAAAAGTATCTCAAGTTTTTAGTGAAATTATTAATGAGAATGAATTACCTGAAGAAATAAATATTAAACTTAAAACAATGGAAGAAACTAAAACTAATACTTCAGATGTATTATCCGATATAGAATTAGATAATTTAACAGGTGATGTAGAACCAGATGTATCTTTAATAAATTTATTAAATGTTATACAAGAGGCAGATGAAGCATTGGATTTGAATAGTTTTACTGATTATACTATTGAAGAATTTGAAGATTCTGTTTCTAAAATTAGAGAAGAAATTATAGAAATTACTCAAGAAAAGGTTGAAGATATTGTCCAAAATCCAATTAATTATCGTACAATAAAACCTGTAAAAAGTGCAGAAGTTGATAGGCATGGAACACAAATTAAAAGAGAATCTACTATTTTTAATGTATTAGTAAATAATAAAATAATTACTGAGGTGAGTTCATAATGTATGACATAAAGAAAATTAAAATTAATCGTGATGCGATGAAAATGGATATTAATGTCTATATTGATGAAGCAATAGATGCACCAGATTTAAATGTTTATTTGGATAAATTAGAAGAGGTGTTTAGAAAAGACTGGGATAAAACAGTACCTGTGCCTATTGATAAAAAGGAGAAAAAACAAGCATTTCCAATAAAGGCATTTAGACAGTTTAAAAATGATTTAACAAATAAGGCTAGATTCAAAAAACAATTTAATGTTGATGATTATGTTGATGATTATAAAATGAAGGAGGCTTCTGGTGAAGATAAAAAATATATTACTAATTTAAGAAATCAAATATTAGATGAAGATTTTAGTCTTAAAGATGCTGGTAATTTTATACGACAATTAAAGAATAAATCAAAAGAAGAGGCAGAAAGTGTTAGTCCAGTACAATCTGCTATTAATAGGTCATTTACGATTAATGGAGAGCCTATGGTAATTAGTGATTTGGAGTATGCTAAAGATGCAATTCCTTCTTATGATAAAAAAAATTATGCTACTCAATTAAACCGACTAAAACAATTATTACCTTATGAGAAAAGAAAACTTATTCCTGATGGTAGTATTCAAATATTAATTGATAAGTTTGAAGCAGAAGGAGAAAATATTGAAGAATCTACGCCCTTTGCTCCTGATATTAACCTTAAAGGATTTTTTAATGAATCGGGGTTATTTTCTGGGATAGATGCTGATGAAAGAGAAGAAATTTACGAATATTGGGAAGGAATATTTGACAAGCATAAAGAGTTTAAAGAAACTATGGATGATTTAGTTAATGATAATGAATCATTGAGAAGTAGTTGGGAAAAAATTAAAGAAAAGAGTTATATTATTCCCATAAGTGGAAAAGTTACACATTTACCCGATATATTTGATAGTGTTAATCTTTTTATTCGTGATTATTTAATATTGCTTGGTGTTCTAGAGAAACCTACTGGTGAAGGTGTTAGTGGTTATACTAAAACTACTACTAGTGATACAGGAAGGGACACCCATACCGATATAGCAGAAGGGGACATTAAAAATATTAAAGATGATATAGATTATATTTTAGAAGATTTTGGTGAGGCCGATATAACAGAAGTTGACCCAATTTTATTAGCAAATTATATGTCTAATAAACAACCAATTTTATTTAAAGAGGGAGATTTAGATAGTGCTTTGAGGCATATTAAAAGACGTGGTAGAAAATTAACTTTAAGTAAAGAAATGATTGGGGTAATGGAGAAATACTTTGATAATTTAAAAAAGGAAATTAGGGTCATAAAAAAAGATGAAGATAATTTATTTTATTTACCTATTAATACTCAAACACATGATAAAAATGATGTTTTTGAAATTAATGAAGCCTATAGTGAATTTTTAGAAAAAGTTGCAGAATTACTTTTACCTAAAAGTACTTATGGAACTTCAGGTGCTTATACTGGAACAGGTAGAGATACAAGCCCATTTACTACTACACAAACCCCAACAAGTGCAAAAATAAGTAGTGGTGTAGGATTAGATTTAGAAGGCCCATTACCAGAAATGACTGGTAAGGTATTAGGAATAATTGGAGAATATATTATTAAGCCAATCAATAGTGGGAAATATTTTGGTGGTGAACCAGATTTTACTACTAAAGCATGGTATACTACTATGAATACTTATACAAAGACTGACCCATATTCAAAAACATTATCTAATATGTTAGATAGTTTTAACCCTACCCCTGCTGAGTTAGATAGGATTACTAAAATGATTAACTTAATGGTTAGACGAACTGATGTTACTGTAAGTAATCCCGGTGTATATATTCAATCAGGTATAAATGCTCTTAATGAAGTGCTTGGTGATAATAAACAAAATAAAGAATTAGGAGGTCATATTTGGTATTTAATTAATAATGATGCTAGTATTGGTAAGACTCCTGTTAAATCATTACATGAAGATTATGTTGCTAATAGTAAAGGTAAAGTATTTCAGATGTTAAAAAGATTATTAAATAGTTATGAATTTAGACGTAAACTATTAATTAGAGATATAAGTGGCAAACATGAAAAAAGAGCAACCGCACCTAATACTTTACCAACTATAGATTTAAAACCGGGTATGGTTCATAAAGATAATGTGGATTTATTAAAATCTGCTATTCGTTTATTAAGTATATTAGAAGATGAATCAAAAACGATTTTATCATCCTTTGATTTAATTATGGATGCTCATGATATTATTAGAAAAATGTCTAATAGAAATATTGTATATGCTTATTTGTCTTTAGATGATATAGATAATGTAGATTATATATTAAAACAAGTTCCAACTTATGAGTTAAATATTTTAGATTTGCAACAGATTGTTACTGATTTAGATTCATTTTCTAATATTGCAAAAGCATTTGGTATTAATGAAGATGCAGTATATACTATTAAGGGATTATGTAGGGGGATTTATTGATGTGGTCAACTATTTTAAAAGAAATGTCTATTGATGAACATATTGACATATTATTACCTAAAATTTATTCTCAGTTGGAAAAACAAGGATATACTAATATTACTGAAGAACAATTAGAAGAGGCGTTAGTGTCTTTTATTAAAGAACAAGTATTTGGTAATAAAGTAAGTTGGCAGCAATTTTTGAAGGTGTAATTATGTGGTTTGATATTATTAAATCTAGTAAAATATTTACTATTGATAATAATATAGTGGATGAAACTACAATGAAATCTATGTGGGAAGATTCAGGACAAACCTTTATTTCTCCTTCTAATAGAGATAAATGGGATTTGGCTAAGACAGGAAATCATTTATATCATATAGCATATCATAATATTGAGCAAGTTAATGGACATCAGAAGGCTCTTGGATATTCTGGGCTTAAAGTTGAAGGGGAGGTAGTATTTAGTGGTGCTATTGAAGTGATACCTTCAGCAAGGAAAGATAGGATTGGTGAGGCATTATTTAGACATAAAATGAATTATATAGATTCTAATTATCCTGATAAATATTTTTTAACTCATTTTTCTCCTAGTGGTCAAACGATTGAAAATGTTAGTAATATGGAAAGATATATTAATGCTAATATGTTTAGTGATTCATTAATATATTGGCCGGATAAAGAAACAGAATTATGGGATATTTCTGATTTAGGTGTTTCTGCTTCAGTAGCACAAATAATACAAAGTGGTATTGCTCATTCTAATACTAAAGGGGTTCCGTTTGGTATTAGATTACCTAAAGGTGAAATTGCAGAAACAACAGGAAAAGAAACTCGTATTGGTTCTAAACCAATAGAAAGTTGTGAGGAATGGAAAGACATTTTAAGAAATCAAGGTGGCCCCGATGCCCCAATAAAAGAAAGAATGAGTCTTGAAGATTATAAAGAGTGGCAAAGGTTGTGTGAAGAAGAATGAGTTGGTTTGATATTATTAAATATGATATTGCTGATAATTTGCAAGATATGTTTCCAAATGCTAAAGTTAAACTTATGGGAACAACATGGAAATTACTATATAATAACCGAAAGGATTGGGGAAGAGATATTGGTTTTTTTAGAACTCGTAAAGAAGATACAGATAAAGACTTTGGTAGTTATGAAGATAAAATTAATAATTTTTATGTTATTTCTTTTGAGAATGATACATTGAAGGAGATGGCATAATGGATTTAGATTTTTCAATTCAGATGGATTTAGAAATGTCTAAATCATCCTTTCCATATTTTTTTCAACAAGTATTAGGTTTTGAATATACTTCGTTTCATGAAGAATGGTTAGAATTAATACAATCAACAGATAGAACTGTTATTATTTGTAGTCGTGACCACGGAAAATCTGTATTTATGCACTCTTGGGTTGTATGGAATTTAGTATTTCAACCACCCCCATATGAAATGCTTTACATCTCATCTAACCAAAAACAGACAATGGTTCATATGAGGGAAATTGACCGTATGTTTAATTGTGATGCTTTAAAACATTTTAGACCTAGTAGCGGTTGGGCGATTGGTAACATTGTATTGACTAATGGTAATGCAGTATTAGAACGGTCTATTGGTTCACAGATTCGTGGTTTGCACCCTCAAGAAATTATTATTGATGACCCGCTTAAAGAGTTTAGTATGGCGGCTATTAATCGTGTTACAGATTGGTTCTTTGGAGATATGATTCCAACATTACATCATACTGCATCATTAAGAATGATTGGAACCCCGTTTTCATATACTGATATTTTTGCTCAGTTGGAAGAAAATACAGCATATTCAGTAAATAAATATCCTTGTTTTAATCAATTGAATGAACCGCTATGGCCGGAGCGTTGGGATTATGAAGCCCTAATGCAAAGAAAAATGGAAGTGGGTTCATTGAAATTTACAAGAGAATATATGTGTATTCCAATTTCAACAGGTACTTCATTGTTTAATCCTGAACATATTGCTGAATGTAAATGTAAAGAATCAATGTTATTGATGAGAGAAAGAAAAGGCTATAAGTATTATGTTGGGGTTGACCCTGCAATATCAACTGATGGTGATTATAATGTTATTATTGTTTTAGAAATGGATGAGAATAAAAACAAGCGAGTTGTATTTGTTGATAGGCAGAAAAATGTGGAATTTAGAGAAAATATTAATAAGTTAAAATTAGTGGGGCAATTGTTTAGACCAGAAGTAATTGTATTAGAAACTAATACTTTTGCAAAATCATTTACTCAAGAGTTACGCAATGAAACTGATTTAAATGTTCATGATTTTACTACTACTAGAAAAAAGAAACAAGAGATTATTTTGAATTTACAAATGAATATTGAGAATCATAAAATTATATTACCAAGAGGTAATGATGAAAGCAGACGAGTTACTGATAAAATTGTTGAGGAATTATCTATGTTTGCTATTACTGATAAGGGAAAGTTTGAAGGGGTGGGGGCGCATGACGATTTGGTGATGGGATTAGCGTTAGCCAACGCCGCAACCCACGCAATATCTGAACAATTTGTATTAATTGAAGATTTTGGTATATTTGATACTAATACTAATATTTTAGCACCAACAGGAATTACGGGGTTGAATCTATGAGCGAACAAGGGGATAAATTACGACAATTAGCGGATTTAAAAGATAAAGAGGAAGAGATTACTACTGAGTTAGAAACAACAAAATCAGTTTGGTTATCTAATCAATTAATAGATAATCATGAAGATATTTCAAAAAATTATGCTCAAGAATTTAATCTATCACTAACCGATGCAAAGAAACAATTGAATACATTTCCGGGTGATTATAAAATAGATGATGTTGATATACCAACACTAGTAAAAAGTTTACGCAAACATAGGAGAACTTTAAAAGGTCAAGATAAACTTGATTTTACTAAAGGTATAACTAATTTAATTTACGCATATTCTGACCATTTAGATTCATGTGTTAAATCTATTTATTGGTTAACTCCTTATGAAAAGCCATTTAGAGAAATGGGTTTTAGTGAAAAAGATTTATTTAAACTATCTAAGTTAGATTCTGGTGAAAAGCGACAAGAAATTGTTGATGTTTTGTGTAAATATTGGGAAAATCAATTATATAGAAAGGGTATGCCATATAATGAAAAATATTCTTCATTAACTAAACATATGACTAATAATAAAAGAGAATTTAGGAAGTGTATAAAGTCTATTAATGTAAATCCAAGTTTAAAAGAAATGTTAGATGATAATATTGTAAAGGCAGTATGTGAATATCCCGGAATTTCCTCAAGACAAATTATAGATAAATTACCAGATAAATTACAGCGTAGGGTATCACATAATATGATTTCTAAAGCAGCATCTAGGTTAAATATTGCTATTTCTGATGAACAATATTATAAATTACCGGACACTTTTAAAAAGGATTTATATTCTTATTGTGCAGCATTTATTGATTCTGATGGTTATATTACGATGGATAAAAGTTTTAACCCTAGAGTTGGTATGGTTGCTACTGGTAATAGAGGAAAAGCATTTTTACAAGAATTACATAAATCATTGGGAATTGGGAAATTAGTATTAGATGAAAAATCTCCACAAAATACTAGACCTGTTAATAGGCTTAATTTTTACTCCCAAAATGATATTACCGAACTGCTTAATAAGTGTCGCCCGCACTTTAGAATGAAGGGGCCACAGGCTGATGTGCTGTCTGAATTAATTAGAATGAAAAAATCATATAAAAAGGTTGATTGGTATAAACCTCGTTGTGGTGAATTGTTTAATTTAATGAAGTGGTATAATCATGGTGAGAATCCTAATTATGATTGGAGCAAATATGCAATAGATATTGAAAATATATCTAAATATGAAGATAATTGTAAAATGTCTATTATGGATAAATTAGAACAGATTGGTGGTAATTGATGGTTGATATATTTTCATTCTTAAGGCGTAAAACGCCAGCACCCGCAGACCGTAAAGTATTCAATATGGGAATACAGGAGAGAGAGCAGAATTATTTTATGACGGCCCCTGTTATTTATCATATTGCTCAACAATCAGTTATTTTAAGAACTTGTACTACTCAATTAAAGAATGAAATTTTTAGAAGAGGTGTAAAGTTCAAAAAGTCATTCCATACTCAATGTGTTTCTTGTGGTAATAAACATGAGAATAAAGTTGAAGAATGTACTGAATGTGATTCTAAAGAATTAAAGAAACCTGATAAAAATCAACTTGATTATGCTAACAAATTATTAGAAGTTAATTATATTAATAAGTCTGAACAACTATTTGTTGAAATACTTAAAGAAATGGAAGATGATTTAAATATAATGGATGATGCATATGTTATATTAGTTAAAGAATATTTTGTTAATGCTCATGCAGGGATTGAACTCCATAAGGTTAAAGAAATGTATAGAGGCGACCCTGCTACTATGTCAATATATACTGATGAGCAAGGAGAAAGAGGTAATAAAGGGTTTACTTGTTTGAACCATAGATACTTTTTATCTGATGATGAATATACTAATTGTGATGAATGTGGTTTACAATTATACCCTGTTCATTATATTAATAGAGTAAATGGTATTGACCAATATTATATTGAAGGGGAAGTATTGCATTTTAGTAAATATAGCCCTTCTAGGTTATACGGTCAATCTCCAGTAGTTACTTTATTTAATCATATAACTACGTTAATTGCTATGGAAAACTATGTTAATTCTGCTTATACTAAAAGTAGAATGCCGAGAGGTTTACTGGCTGTTCAGACTAGAAATATGGAATCAATGCAAAACTTTTGGAGAGCAGTTAAAGAAAAAATGGAAACTGACCCTCATTTTATACCTGTAATGGGTATTGAAGCAGAAGGTGG
>TARA_R110002012_G_scaffold141514_2_pt1 | contig 11074 bp, 7 predicted proteins | sample TARA_R110002012 | Tara Oceans TARA_R110002012 (sample SAMEA4396515) | marine metagenome | biome: Westerlies Biome; feature: [DCM] deep chlorophyll maximum layer (ENVO:01000326); material: water (ENVO:00002006), including particulate matter (ENVO:01000060) such as... | depth 40 m
AATTTTGCGACAAATCGGCGAAATTATGGACTCATTTATCGGAATCAGATTTAAAAAGGAAACTGCAAAGCGTTTCCAAACTTTCTCACGTACTTACTTCAAATCGCATACCGAGGCAATGGCAACGATGCTCGATTTTTTCTTTTACAATGAAATCTCACCAAAGGAAAAACTAGGTCCGACAGGGCGAACTATTGAAGCCAAACTTTTAAAAAGAATCAATGCGGTAATTGCCATAATGCGAGACGTAGAAAAGACACAAACGAAACCTACGGTGGCGATGATTCAATCACTTTTTGAAACCGAAGAACCAACTAAAAAACCGCTAATCGTAGAAAAGAAATATGCTGAAGAAAAGAAGGAAGTCCGTTTTCGCGAAAAGCAAAACTCAAGCAATCAACTATAACTTTTTGAACTATGTATATCACAATCACAGCTCAAAAGTTAGGCGGTAATTATTCCCAAAGTTCAGCAGATTTTGTAGGCTATTTAGAGAAAGAAAATGAAGGTTTAGAAACGCGAGATATGGAACACTTTTTTAATCAATATGGCGATGAAATTTCCGCAGAGGAAGTGGTAAAAGAAATTGATGGAAACACAGCAAAATTGAAAAAGAAAGAACCTAAATTTTATTCCATTACGGTCAGCCCATCGAAGTATGAATTGAAGCGATTACAGAACAATCGGGAAGATTTAAAAACCTACACCAAAGATATAATGAAAGATTATGTCACATCATTCAATCGGGAAATAAACGGACGACCCATAACAATAGATGACATTAAATATTATGCTAAAATTGAACAGCAACGAACCTTTAAGGGAACAGATTTTCAGATAAAAGAAAACCAACCTTTCGCTACAAAAATATTGCAGCTAAAAACGGACATCCGAAATATTGAAGCAGGAAGAGCTGAAGGAAATATTAAAAAAATGAAAAGAGAAATTACTAAATTAGAAGGACAAGCACCACACCAACTAAACAGAAAACGGATAGTCCAAGGAATGGCAAAAGATGGAAACCAAAGTCACATTCATATTATCGTGAGCAGAAAAGATGCTTCAAATTCAATCAGTCTTTCCCCAGGAAGTAAACACAAAGCTTCGGAAGTTGAAATGCACGGTAAAAATGTAAAACGAGGTTTTGATAGAGACAAATTTTTTGAGAAAGCAGAAAAGACATTTGACAAGACTTTTGGGTACAAACGAAACTTTTCTGAAACCTATAAAGCGAGAAAGGATTTTATAAAAAATCCTAACATCTATTTTGCTGCTTTGATGAAATTACCAGCCAACGAAAGGGCATTGGCGTTCAAAATGATAACCAAAACAGGATTACCAGTTGTTTCCAGTATTCCGGTTAGCCAGGCACAAATCGCACTTCGAGTTTTTAAACGGTTAAGACGTGGCGCAGAAGTGGCCATCAAATCAAGTTCAATAGGTATTTAATAAAGCACAGTTATGGAAACTAAAAAGAAAGAAACAAAACATAATGAGCAAAATGTATTGTGCGAACCCAGAATTGAACTGCTTAACATAAATTGTATGGTTTACCTAAAAACGTGTATCGACAATCAATTTGATTTGGCAATAGTAGACCCACCTTATGGAATAGGGATTCATAAAATGAATTTTACGAGGAGTTTGAAGGCTGGTCTTGCCAAAAGAAAAGATTACAGTAAAACCGGAGATTGGGATAAGGAAATTCCAAAACCTGAGTATTGGAAGGAGTTGATGCGAGTATCCAAGAATCAGATAATTTGGGGAGGTAATTTTTTTCCTTTGCCTTCGTCCAGAGGTTGGATTTTTTGGGATAAAAGAACCGACCCAAAATACAATACGGATTTTGCCGATGGGGAATTGGCTTGGACTTCCTTTGACAAACCTGTGCGTTGCTTTAGATGGCTTTGGAATGGAATGCTTCAGCAGAATATGAAAGATAAACAGATAAGAATACATCCTACTGAAAAGCCAAAAGCTTTATACGAGTGGTTGTTGATGAAGTATGCCAAAAAGGGCGACAAAATTATCGATACACATTTAGGTAGCGGTAGTATCGCAATGGCTTGTTGGAATATGAAATATGATTTAGTAGGTATGGATGTAAATAAAGTATATGTTGAAGCCGCAAAAAAAAGGCTTAATAGTTACAGAAAACAATTAAAGCTTTTCTAATGCTAGATACAATTGCTGAAATATTACTTTATATCGTAGTGCCTACATTATCCATAGGTATAATTATTTATGCTTTTTCAAATAACAAAAAAGACATTAATAAAGATGAAAAATATCAAGTACGATTTAAAATAAAATCAGGGAAATTTCAGATTGATAATATTAAACGTGGCGCATCCGTCATCGGATCCGCTGGAAGCGGAAAAACCGAGAGTGTGGTTTATGGATTTTTAAAGCACTTCCGGAAAGAAAGCTTTTGTGGCATCATTCACGATTACAAAGATTTTGAATTGACCGAAATGGCATACCCACTTTTCAAAGATGGCAATATTCCGTTTAAGATCATATCCTTCGATAAAATCATCCATCGAGTGAATCCTATTGCACCACGCTATTTAGAGAACGAGGAAAGCGTAAACGAGGTGTCGCGGGTTTTAATCGAAAACCTTTTAGAGCAAAGAGAAAGCGGAACTACTGGTACAACCAAATTCTTTAACGATGCTGCTGAAGGTTTGATTGGTGGATTGATTTGGAAACTAAAAACGGAATACCCAAAATACTGTACGTTGCCCCATCTGATCGCTGTTTATCAATTTCTTGATACAAAAAGCCTAATCCAGTTTCTGGAAACCAACACTACATCAAGAGCAATGGCAGATGCTTTTATTAGTGGTAAAGATTCTGAAAGACAAACCGCAGGTGTAAAAAGCACTCTGGCAAATGCCCTAAAACGAATTAGTACACAGCGCATTTTTATGGCATTATCCGCAGACGAAGTTCCGTTAAACATAAATCACAAAGATAATCCTACGGTAATTTCGATTGTCAATAATCCAAAATTTGAGACTTCGTATTCCCCTGTTATAGCGACTGTTATCCATACAATTACAAAACAAATGAGTGTTCGGAATAGTGAACCTTCTTTTCTGTTGATGGAAGAAGCACCTACGATACGTTTATTAAATATGCACCGTATTCCTGCAACACTTCGAAGCTATAATATCTCTACAATTTATGTGATGCAAGATAAAATACAAAATGATATGATGTATGGCGATAAAGCGAGTAAGGCAATTTTAAGCAATCTATCCTATCAGTTTTTTGGAAAGGTTAATGATCCTGATACTGCAAAATATTATGAACGCTTTTTTGAGATTGTTAAAGACCCGACAAAAAGCATAAGCCGTGGTCACAATCTGGATTTTGATACAAGAATTACTACAGGCGAAAAGGAAATTCCTAAAATAAGAGCTGATGTGTTCTTTAGATTAAAGGAAGGCGAGTTTATTACTTATGCAGATGGTAAGGATAAAAAGGTACGGTTTAAATTAGCTGATATTCAAAGGGAGTTACCAAAGGAATCGAAGCAGTTTTCTCAGGCTGATTTGGAAGAGAATTTTGAGCGGGTTTATGAGGAGGCGAAGTCAATATTCAGTTAGCTCTTAACGCCCTAAATCATTAGGTAAGAAGCTCGTTAATCGACATTCTTAAAATTATCTTAAATCATCTTTTGAAAGCTGAAAATATACCAATATCTTTAACGCTTATTTTTACCACCAAATGACAGAATTAAGCCAAAGAGAAAAGGACTATTTAATAGAAAAATTACAAAAGGGCGAGCAATTACCCGATGATTTCAAATATAAGCTTTTCCCCACCACCCAAAAGGAATATGAGCTCGCTTATGCGGGTAAAATGCGTAGAGAGGACATTCTTGCAGATGAAGATGGAGTGACTGCCGCACCCTTACAAATTGAAAGAACGTATAACGGCGACCGTGAATCTTATCCTGACGGTTGGAAAAATATGATTGTATTTGGCGACAACCTTCAATTTCTCAAAACCATTTACAAAAATGAAGACCCACTTATAAAAGGCAGGGTTAAGGGAAAGGTAAAATTAATTTACATAGACCCACCATTTGCAACAGAATCTGATTTTTCAGGGTCACAAGGTCAAAAAGCATATACAGACAAGGCTAAAGATGCTGAATTTGTAGAGTTTATACGAAGAAGATTAATTGTTGCCAAAGAAATTTTGGCCCGTGATGGAAGTATTTATATTCATCTTGACCAAAAAAAATCTCACTATATCAAAACCATATTAGATGAGATTTTTGGAGAAGGTAATTTTCGTAATGAAATAGTTTGGAAAAGAACAAGTGCTCACAGCGATAGCGGAAAGTTAGGGATAAACTGTGAATTTATTTTCTACTATACAAATTCTGAAAATTATATATGGAATCAGCTTTATGAGTATTATTCAGAAAAACATTTGAAACGATTTCGTAATCAAGATGAAGATGGTCGTTTATGGACTGATGGTCCTGTAACAGCCAAGGGTTTAAAGGGTTCAGGTTATACCTATGAATACAAGGGCATAAAAGGATATTGGAGATGTCCTTTATCAACAATGGAAAGACTTGATTCTGAGAATCGTTTGCACTTTACGAACAAGGGAGGAATCCGGGTTAAAAAGTATTTAGAGGAATTAAAAGGAATTCCATTACAGTCATTATGGGATACGGTAAATCCCATCAATTCACAGTCTAAAGAGCGAGTTAGTTACCCCACACAAAAGCCTGAAGAACTAATCGAAAGAATTATACGGTTGTCAACCAATAAGGATGATTTAGTTTTGGATTTTTTTGGAGGTAGCGGAACCGTAGCCTCAGTTGCTGAAAAATTAGGTAGAAAATGGATTACTTGTGATATTGGTAAATTTGCCTTTTACACGATTCAAAAAAGAATTTTGACAATTCAAAACTCAAAATCTCTAAAAAATAAAACTAAAGATTTTGGCAAGAAGTCAACATCATTTCACACGATTAATACGGGTTTTTACGATATAGAAAAACTGTTTTCATTACAACATAAAGAATATCAAGACTTCGTACTAAATCTCTTTGAAGTAACCCCAAAACCAAAAAAAATTGCAGGTATTGAATTTCAAGGAGAACGTAAGGATGGGTATGACGTATTGATTTGGAAATATTGGGAGCATAAGGATGCGGCGGTTGATGAAGATTATTTGGAAATTCTTCACAAAAATATAGGCAAAAAAGTTGGCGACCGTATCTATATTATAGCACCAGCAAATTCTGTTCAATTTATTGATGATTACTACGAGATAGGGAATGTGCGCTATTACTTTCTGAAAGTACCTTATCAAATTATTCAAGAATTGCATAAGGAGAAATTTAAAAAATTCAGACAGCCAACCAGTTCCAGCAACGTAAATTCACTTGAAAATGCAGTTGGTTTTCACTTTATAAGACAACCAGAAGTTAAGTCCTCGTTTGATGATGGTGTCATTACTATAAAGGCTTTTAAAGCTTACTACCCTGATGAAGATACCTTGGAAGATATTCCTGGTCTGGAAGCCTTGGCAATGGTTGTTGTAGATAAAAACTATAACGGCAATGAGTTTTTAATGTCCGATGTATTTTTTGCTGCTGATATTGTTAATGAGGACGGTCAAGCTCAGATTTCTATAAAAGATTGTGGCTCTAAAGTAAGTGCAGTATATATCGATATTTACGGCAATGAATTCCGCGAGGTATTTACCAATAAAAATGCGAAGGAATGATTCAGGAAAAAAAGCGATACGATACGAAAGATTTGATTCTAAAAGTAAATCAATTTTATAACCAAAGCGAATTACCACTTGCATATTGGGATAGATTTTTGGATGCACTCTGTGGAACTAGGGAGTACCAAAAGGAAGCAATAAGAAGTTCAGTAATTTATTTGGCATCCAAAGAGTATACTAACATTCAAGACTTAGTTTCAAAAAATCATTATCAAAATCCTCAATTACGGGAGAGATATCCTGAGCTTGCAGATTACCACCGTAAGCTACAATTACCTTCAAAGCTATCTGCTACAATAGACCTTGCTACAGGTACGGGGAAGAGCTACGTAATGTACGGCATAGCACAAATTTTATTAGGCTTAGGCTTGGTCAAAAGAGTACTGGTTTTGTGTCCATCAACGACAATTGAAAAAGAACTGCATAAAAAGTTTTTAGCCTTGGTTTCTGACACAATTCTAAAGGAAACAATTCCGCCATCTGCAATTATTAGAAATCCGAGTATAGTTGACGGAAGTGTTACCGTGGATGAGGGTGCCATTTGTATTGAAAATGTCCACGCTGTTTATGAAAGAACAGGTTCATCAATTGAAGATAGTTTTGGTTTCAAAAGAGGTTTTGACACGGTAGTTTTGAATGATGAAACCCATCACATATATAATAAGATTTCTGGTAATACTACAGAGGCAAGAGGTTTAAAAATATGGAAGAAGTTTTTATTGGACGATGGTTATAGTTTTAAATATATGCTTGGTTTTACAGGTACCGCATATATAGGAAATGATTACTTCAATGATGTTATTTATAGATACTCTTTACGAGAGGCTGTTGATGAAAAATTCGTAAAGAAGATTAATTATGTATCAGAGGATGATAGCATAAACGAAGACCAAAGATTTCAGAAAATATATCAGAATCATAGCAATAATAAAGTCACTTACAAAAATGTAAAACCTTTAACAATTCTGGTTACAAACAATATTACCAATGCCAAAAGACTCGAAACACGATTGGTTGAATTTTTAATGCTGGAAGAAGGTTTGGAAGAACAAGAGGTTCGGGATAAATTGGTTATGACGGTAACTTCAGATAAGGTACATAAGCATAATGTAATTCGTTTAGAGGAAGTAGACGAACAAGACTCTACTGTAGAATGGATTGTGTCCGTTTCAATGCTTACAGAAGGATGGGATGTTAAGAACGTGTTCCAAATAGTCCCTATGGAAGAAAGAGCTTTTAATTCAAAACTGTTGATATCGCAGGTACTTGGCAGAGGATTAAGAGTACCGCCCGAATATGTTGGTAATGCAGAGGTAACCATTTTTAACCATTCATCTTGGGGCTCAAAAATTAAAGGATTGGTAGATGAAGTACTGGAGTTAGAAATGCGACTGGAGAGTTCCAATTTAACGGATGGCGACAGAAGTAAATTTCACTTTGAACTCTACAATATAGATTACAACAAAATTGAAAAAGCAGTAGAAAACAATAGTAAAGAGAAAGAGTTTAATTATAAAGGCATTATAACTTTAGAATCTTCGGTAGACCAGGTAAGTCAGGAAACAACATATACCAATCTTGCAAGTGATTACAAGAGTGTAGAGTACAAGATTAAAAATAGAATGACACCAATTAAGGAAATTGTTGATAAAATCTATCACGAGTTTCAGACTAGAGAATGGGAAGGTGTTACTCTTAATTTACAAGAAGGTCAGTACACAAAAAACAACCTTCCGCCCAAAGAAGAGATTACAAAGTTGATAAGGCGTTCTATGGATAAGGTTGGTCTGGAAGGAGATGAATTGAACGAAAAGAATAAACGAAATATTTTTTCTTCATTCAATACGCTTCTAAGACGAAAAAATAAATCGCTTGAATTAGTCAGAATAGCGCAAAGGCCCTTTGTTATCTCAACTAAAGAAAGAATAAAGGAAACATTGTCAATAGGGAATTTACGCTATAATTCTACGGCTATGTATTCAAATAATTACAATGAAGAAGTTAAAGACACCGACGTCTTAAACTTTTTGCAGGAAGTAATTGATGATGGAACTTTTCCTCGTAATGCTACTTTGCAGGCAAATAGTTATGATTTTAAAACACCGGTAGATTTAGCATTTCTAAACGCAACACCTGAAAGAAAATTTGCTGAAAAATTGGTTAGGAATGAAAATTCCAAAGCCTTGGATGCTTGGCTAAAATCAACTAATCAAAGCTTCTATACTATTGAGTATTCGCTATCAAGTAAATCAGGAAACCATACAAAACAGGGCAAATTCAATCCAGACTTTTTTGTTAAAACCTCAGATGCGGAAATGGAATATATTACCGTTGTAGAGATTAAAGATGACCAAGACTACTCAGATTTAAATAAAGCAAAATTTAAATGGGCGACCATTCATTTTCAGGAATTAAATAAACAACTTGAAGAAAATAATGTGAATCAACGCTATAATTTTCACTTCCTAAGTCCTGAGAATTATGATGATTTCTTTGAATATTTGAGAAATGGTAAATTGGTTCAAGGCCTATTTACAAGTAATTTAGATAAAGAATTGAGTACATAGAACTAAAAGAAAATGACTGTTGAAAATGTAAAAAAAGCTATTGCTTTATTGGAAGCGATAAATCCAAAAAATGAGTACGCTTACGAAAAAGCGGTTTTAGCCTATTTAACCATAGGTAGGCTTCCAGTTTTACAATATGAAATTCCTGCCAAATCAGTATTTTTCAGAACACGCACCCACGAAGACGATGATTTATTTCCATTAATATCTGATATCTCAATAACACCAAATCAATTTGTCAAGGATTTTGCGAGATGTAATCGACCATTTCAGTCTAAATTCTACTGTTCAGAAAATAGACCTACTTCATTTGCAGAGTTAGTCGAGTACTGGTCTGATACGAAAGACTATGGCGACAAAGTTTATGTAACCATTGGGCGTTGGGAACTAAAAAAACCTTTAATCGGAATTATAGTAACAACACCAGACAAGGAACATAGAATTTCGGAATTCGATAAAGAACACGGAGCAGCTATGGAAACTTTCATAGAACAAAGTGACCCAGAAATAAGAGAAGCCACAATCTTATTTTATAGATTTCTATTCGAGAAGTTCAGGAAATCTGCAAAAAATGACCGAAAAACTTATATTATAACAACAGCCTATTGCAATGTGGCTCTTGCTCTTTCCGAAGGTAAAGTAGATGGAATTTATTATCCAAGTGTACCTTTTGGCGAACAAGGAATCAATTTTGCGATTAATTCAGATTATATTTTAGGAAATAATCTTGAACTCACACATATCCTGAGAAATGAGTTGACCGTTTCCAAAAATGAAAACGGAAAACACGGATTTACTGAAACTGGAAAAGTAGAAGCTTCTGGATTTGATATTGAAAATAATTTAATAAGTTGGTAAAAGATTAAATTAAATGCCAACTACATAAGACAAACTAAAAACCAACCAAGAAATTTATGTCATTTCAAACCCCTATAACTATTTCTGACGCAATCGGAAAAATAGACTCAAATCAGTTTTTACTTCCAGCCATACAACGAGAATTCATTTGGAATCACTCTAAAATTGAATGGCTTTTCGATTCAATAATGAGAAATTACCCTATCAGTTCTTTTCTATTTTGGAAAGTAGAAGAAACCACGTCAAAAGGATATAGATTCTACAAGTTCATAAATGAGTATCGCGAACGATATAAAACTCACAATGAGGAAATTTCAACAAATGGTATCAGTTCGTTTAATGCGGTCTTAGATGGTCAGCAAAGATTAACTTCTTTATATCTTGGGTTAAAAGGTAGTTTCGGTTACAAAGAGTACCGTCGAAAATGGGAAGATACAGAATGGAGTATTCCAACGCGTTATTTGTATTTGAACATCTCGAATGAACTTCAAGATGAGGAAGATGGTAGAATCTACGAATTTAGTTTTCTTGAAAAATCTGAAACACAAGAGTCCGAAATTCACGAAGCGAATGAACAAAAATGGTTCAAGGTTGGTGCAATTCTAAATTATACAGAAGATGAAGCTTTTGATGAATTTGTTGAAGAGTTTGAAAGTAGCTTTTCCCGGAAAGCAATTAGACAGCTAAGACGAACCATAATGGAAAAGCCTATAATTAATTATTTCCTTGAAAAAGACCAAAGTTTAGATAAGGCACTAAACATTTTTATCAGGATTAATAGTGGTGGCGAACCTTTAAATTTTTCAGATTTATTAATGTCTATTGCAGTTGCAAACTGGACAAAAAAAGATGCGCGTAAAGAGATTCATAAACTTGTAGATAGTATAAGAGATAAGGGTTTTTCAATATCCAAAGACCTAATACTTAAATCCTTTCTCTATTTGTACAGTCGAGATATTAAGTTTAGGGTTACAAACTTTTCCAAAGGTAACGCGAAGGATTTTGAGACAGAATGGGAAAAGATTAGAGATTCAATCCTATCCACATTTGATTTAATAAAAACTTTCGGATTTACGGATTACACTTTGACTTCCAAGAACTCTGTAATCCCTATCATTTATTATTTATACCACAAGAATATTTATAGAGATTATTCAACTAAGATAGAGTTCAAAGAGGACAGAGAATCGATAAAAAAATGGCTTCACATAGTGTTGATTAAGAGGATTTTTGGTGGAACATCAGATTCAGTTTTATCTCAAATAAGAAGGACTTTCACGGACAATGTAGTTGAAATGAAAATTAAGCCAGAGATTACTTCTTTTCCTGTCAATTCTATTTTTAATCATATAAGAAAGGATACGAGCGTTGGTGATGAATTTATAGAAGAAGTACTTTTCACACAGAAAGACAATCAGTATGCGTTTTCTATTCTCTCTCTATTATATCCAGATTTAGATTATAGAAATAATAATTTTCATAAAGACCATATACATTCTGCATTTGAGTTTGATAATCTTGAAGTTTCAGACAAAGAAAACTATGGATGGCACACTTACAATTCTATCTATAACCTTCAAATGTTAGATGCCAATGAGAATATGTCCAAGAGTAATATGAATCTGTTGGATTGGGTTGAGAAAGAAACAAATGAAAATAATAGAACTCAATTTTTGAACGCTCATTTAATTCCAGATGTCGATTTGAATTTGAATGAATATGGAAATTTCCACGAAAAAAGGAAGGCACTATTATTGGATAAAATGAAAACCTTGCTAAGCGAAAAAACTGTTAGCGTATAGTTATCTTTATTTCCAAATTGCCAATTTATTTAATTAATGACCGAAACAAACCGCATAGAATACAAACGAGAACTGTCCGAT
>TARA_R110002012_G_scaffold9162_1_pt1 | contig 11062 bp, 14 predicted proteins | sample TARA_R110002012 | Tara Oceans TARA_R110002012 (sample SAMEA4396515) | marine metagenome | biome: Westerlies Biome; feature: [DCM] deep chlorophyll maximum layer (ENVO:01000326); material: water (ENVO:00002006), including particulate matter (ENVO:01000060) such as... | depth 40 m
TATATTAGTTAATGAATAGTGTTATAGTATTTAATGAGTGATATACTTACATGTTTTAAAAGTGTGACGATGTGTGTGTATGTGATGTGGTATGTATACACACAGACAATGATAGTTGTCCTATCGTTGTACCCTATGACTACCAAATAAATGTCAATTTGAAATCTTAAGACACAATTTGATTTGAAGTCCGGGGTACTTGGAACTCCGGACGAACGGTGGGGTGACTGACCTAGTACCTTCTCACGTTCACAAACACCCCATAAAAAAATTTTTTTAGTATTTTGTTTTTTGTATCAAAGTTTTTATATCTTTGCAGCGCAATAATATTCATCCCCCGGTAACCAAAAAAGGGATTAGACATCGGATTGTAGTCTCAAATAGAGATAGAGTTTTCTCCGGTAATTGCAAAAGAGTTAAGTATAAAATCTAGTTAGGATAGATTAGACATAGGTAAGTCTGATGAATTAACATCAAGAATACTATCCTTGGGTCCTTGTAAAAGGGAGCACTGCTAGATAGAAATCTAAACTTGAAATAGAAAAACCAAGGGGGGAAGTTATATCCTGTTGAAAAAAATATAAAAAATATTTGGATTTATAAAAAAATAGTTTATATCTTTGTCAAAAATATATAGATTATGAACTTTCAACCAAATGGAAATTGGGTAGTCCTTCCAGACCCAAGTAAAAAGAAAACAGATTCAGGTATTATCCTGGACGAGAAGACTGCAAAAAGTATTACCACTAACATTTTAGAAGTATTAGCTGTAGGACCACAGTGCGGATTCGCCAAAGTAGGTGAAACTGTAATGGTAGATCCTAGATCAGAAGCTGTTATTATACACGTAGATGATAAACAGTACATAATGATTTCTGAACACCAACTGTTAGGAAAATGGTAAACGGATCTGTTACTATATCAATAGAAGATTTTCAAGCATTATTAGATACTAAAATCAAGACTGATGAGGTAGAAGGTAAACTTAAAATTGCAATAAAAGAATTACAAGTATTTTTATCTTTTATATGTAGTAGAGAAGATATATCTAAGCATATTGATGAGTTTAATAGACAATCTCAAACATCCTCTATAATCATAGATGGTGGTAAAGCAGTAATAAAATTAAATGAAGAAAAAAGTTAGATATATACTACACAGATTAGGATTTCATAATTCTAAATGTAGGAGAAGATTATTTACCACTAAGGATAAATATATTTGTTTAATAACGGGCCGTACCCATAAAAAATTTAAATTATGAGTTTTTTAAAGACATTTTTAAAGACAGATACATACCCATTAAGAAGATGGATTGTTAAAAGAGATAAAGAAGGATTAATTAGAGAAGTTAAATGTATATTTAATCCTGAAGTATACTATAAACAAGAAGGAGCAAAAACTATGTATGGTGATAGAAAATTAAAGGAAATATTATTAAAAGATAAATCACAAAGAGATGAAAAGAAAAAAAATAACAGTTAATATAAATTCTACATATAAGTATTTACAATTATGGAATGGTATATTTAATTTAACAGAAAAAGAATTAGTTATACTGTCATCATTTATTGATGCAAATTCTATTACAGATGAAGTAAATTTTTGTAGTGTAAAGAATAAAAAAGCAGTAGCTAATATGGTAGGAATAAAAGACTATAATACTTTAAATAATTATATTAAGAAATTTAAAGATAAAGGAACTATATTAAAAAAAGACAGTATATATAAATTAAATCCCTTTTTATACCCAGATGGCAATATTATTGAAGTCACTATTACTAGAAATGCTTAGCGAATACTCTGATCTACAAATTGTACTAACTACATTTGAAGCAGATCCATATGAAATCTTGATATTACAAGACTCACATGGAGAATTAATAACAATTAAAATATTTAGAAATGGATGATAATGAAAACCTACACCAAAAGCCCCCAAGTATGTTTCAAATGGTAAAAACTTTTGGTAAAGAATTAAGTAAATATATTAAAGAAGGAGCTCCTAATGTAACTCCAGATCAATATGTAGCTAGATTAAAGACATGTGGAGAATGCCCACATTTAATTGAAAAGTCTATGAGATGTGGATTATGTGGATGTTTATTAGAACATAAAGCTAAATGGAGTACTACAGATTGTCCAGATAGACCTGGGAGGTGGAAAAAGATACTTAAAAGTAATGGTAAAAAATAAGGATGAGCTTATATATCATTTAGCAAATAAGTATAATCTTCCGCTAAAGAAAGTTAAAGAAATGATAGAGTATCAATTTAAATTTGTTGAGAAGACAATGAAAAAAGGTAAATTTAATAGTATAAGAATTCCGTATTTTGGTAAATTTTCTGTTAATCCTAAAAGAGTAGAATATATAAACAAATTAAAAGATGAGTCTAAGAAATGAATTAATATATATTAATGATGGAACAGCTGTACCTAGCCCATACGCTTTAACTATTAAAGAGTTTAAAGATTTAAACGTAAAAGAATTGGCTTTTGTATATTTTATGGTAGATCATAAATCACCTTTTTCAGTTTATGAATGGAAACAACGTTTAGGTGAAGTAAAAAATAGTATATTTGAACCCAAAAGTAAATGGACTCCTCCAGCTAAAGTATTAGGAGCTTGTAATAAATATGAACAATTAATTGAAACTTCAGCAGTAAGATTATTAAAAGCAGCTAGAGAATCAATAGTAAAACTAGAGAAATATTTTAGAGATATAGATTTAACACTGATGGATGATAACGGTAAACCTATATTTAATGCAAAAGATTTAATAGCTAATCTATCTAATATGGGGAAAGTTGTAGATGGATTAACTAGACTAGAAGATATAGTTAAGAAAGAAGAGCAAGCAGCGAATACTAATAGAGGAGGGGTAGAAGTGAATAAATATAGTATGTGATGGATTTTTTAGAAGATTTACAAGATTACGAAAGCGCAATGGAGAATGCGTACCAATTAATAACAAGAAAAAAAACTTTAGATGATATTTATTATGAATTAGATAATAATATTATAGATGTATTTCATTTACCTTTTGATCCTATACATGAAGATGGGAGAACTCCAGATGTACTAGATATGGTAATAGAATATTATACAAGCACAGAAGAATATGAAAAATGTGCTGAATTAGTAAAAATAAAAGATAAATGTTTAAAGACATCGATAGAATAAGACCTGCTGCAGTGTCTTTTTTAAAAAATGGACACTATACACCAGCTCTCCCAGGAACAAAAGACTATTATGACTTTTGGGATGAAGAAAAAAAGAGATGTATGTATGGATATTCTATAGATGAGCTTCATATAACTGGATTTCATTATTTTTATTTAAATTATTGTCCTATTGATAGAGCTATAGATGAAACTTTACCAGATGGTACAATACAATCTAAACGTGAAAGGAGTTTCCCAAGATTTTATGATGGAGATTGGGATTATTTCCAAGAAATAGATAAAGCTAGGGCAGATAATAAACATATGATTGTCCTTAAAGCAAGGAGAAAAGGATATTCTTATAAAGCAGGATCTATGTTAGCTCGTAATTACTTTTTTGTAAAAAATTCTAAAAACTTTGTATTTGCTTCACAAAAAGAATACTTAATTGGAGATGGATTACTTTCTAAAGCTTGGGAATTCTTATCTTTTATAGATGATAATACTGCATGGGCACAACCAAGATTAAGAGATAGAGAAATGCATAAAATGTCTGGATATAAGAAAAAAGTAAATGGATTAGAAATAGAAATGGGGATGAAATCTCAAATTATGGGGGTATCATTAAAAGATGCTCCAGATAAAGTAAGGGGTAAGGCAGGTGAATTAGTTTTCTTTGAAGAAGCTGGTTCATTCCCTGGACTCCTTAAAGCATGGGAGGTAACTATGCCTACAATGAGACAAGGAGCAAAAACATTAGGATTAATGATTGCATTTGGTACAGGTGGTACAGAAGGCGCTGACTTTGAAGCAATGGAAGAAATATTTTATAATCCAGAAGCATATGACTGTATGTATTATGAAAATACATGGGATGAAGGAGCAATGGGAACAAAATGTGGGTACTTTATTCCTATACAAACTAATTTAGATGGGTTTATAGACGATGACGGTAATTCTATAAAAGAAAAAGCTGTAGAATATGAAGAAACTATGAGGGATAAGAAAAAGGGTGCTGCAGATGCTAAATCATTAGACCAATATATAGCGGAGCATCCTTTTTCGCCTCAAGAAGCAACATTACAAGTAACAGCTAATTTATTTGATGTTGCATCTTTACAAGAACAATATAATAAAATTAAATCTAGGGAGTTACACTCTATAGGAACAGTTGGAGATTTATATTATGGAGCAGAAGGTAAAGTAAAATTTAAAATTAATGGAGATCTTAAACAAATATTAAAATTTCCACATAGAAAAGATGACGATAAAACAGGAGCTATAGTTATATATGAATCTCCTTATAAAAATTCTGAACAACAAGTTCCTATGAATATGTATGTAATTTGCCATGACCCGTATGGACAAAATCAATCTGCTGATTCTACTTCTTTGGGAGCAGCTTATGTATTAAAACGACCAAATAATTTATCACAACCTGATGATATTATTGTAGCTTCATATGTAGGTAGACCTAAAACACAAGATGAATATAATAGAAATCTATTTTTACTAGCTGATTACTACGGATGTAAGATAGGATTTGAGAATGACAGGGGAGAAGTTATAGCTTACGCAAAGAGATATAGGAAGTTACATAAATTACAAGAAGAATTTGAGATGTTAGATAAAAAAGAACTTAGAAGTAGAACAGTTAAACGTCAATATGGTATGCATATGACTGAGGCTAGAAAACGTCAAGGTGAAATATATATACGTGATTGGTTAAATTCTGTAAGAAGTACTGATGAAACTGGAAAACAATTACTAAATTTGCACAAAATATATGATCCAGCATTATTAACAGAATTAATTAAATTTAATCATGATGGTAACTTTGATAGAGTGATGGCATTAATGATAGGAATGTATCATACTAGAGAATTATATAATGCAGAAGTTAAAGATATACTAACAGATAACTCAGCAAATGCTTGGTTTGATCAAAATTATTATTAAAATGGAAAAAGAAAAAGAAAAAGAACCTTATACTCCTCTCCCAGAATACTTAGCAATAGGACCATCAAACATTCATGGAGCAGGGATCCTAGCAAAAGAAGATATTCCAGGAGAGGTAGTTATAGGTATAACACATGTATATGATCCTAATTTTCAACATAATTATATTAGAACACCATTAGGAGGATTTATAAATCATTCTGAAGAACCTAATTGTGAATTAATAGAAGATGAAGGGGATGATGATTATAAAAGATTAAAAACATTAAAAAAAATAGAGCAAGGAAAAGAGTTGACTTTAAAGTACGGTTTATATGAAATGTGTGACTATTTATAATGTTATATATATAATGTAAATTATTAAATTATTTAAAGGGTAACAAATATATAAAAAATTAGTTAAATTTGTCAGATTATGGGCTATGATAAAATACCAAGGCAGAAACTGTCTTTAAGAAAAAAAGATAAAAAATGGAGAGAATCTTGTGTAGAAGCATTTATAGATCTTTCTAATCAGGGTACTGGATACTCTACAAATAAAGACAATCTAAAAAGATTGTATGACTACTATAATGGAACAATTGATGAGGATGACTACAAACACGTATTGAAACCTTACGGTAAAAGCCGTAGTAACTTTCCCTCTAAAATGCGTAATTTTCCTATTATAAAGCCTATAATTGATCTCCTTCTTGGAGAAAAGTCTAAAAGACCTCTCAATTTTTCCGTTGTAGTTAAAAATGCAGATAGCATTTCTTTAAAAGAAGAAGCTTTAAATCAACAAATATATCAAAATCTATCTCAAATGTTAGTAAATCAAATGAATGAGAGAGGAGTAGAAACTGGTATAGATTCACAAGAAATTGAATTACCTAAACACATAGCAGAACAATTTGAATCTACATATGTAGATAATAGAGGAATTAAAGGTCAAAGTGCTATGAATTATATAATGCAAGAGCAAGAAGTAGAAGATAAATTAAATCAAGCTTGGTTTCATTTTTTAGTATCTGGTGAGGCTTATACGCATAGAGGAGTAAGAAATGGTGAGCCTTTTTATGAAATACTTAATCCTATAGATGTAGATTATGATCTAGATCCAGATTTAGAATTTGTAGAAGATGGAGATTGGGCATTGATTAGAAAATATATGCACGCATCTACTGTTATTGATTATTATTATGAAAGTTTAAATGACGAGCAAATATTAGAATTAGAAGAACCAAGACATATGGAAGCAGATTCATATCTTTTATATGCAAGTTCAGCAGGTAAAGATCCTAATGCCTATAGAAATAGATTAATAGAAGTTATAAATGTATATTGGAAATCTAGAAAACGTATAGGATTTTTAAGTTTTATAGATCCTATGACAGGACAACCAGAAGAAATGCAAGTAGAAGATGGATTTAGAATGCCTGCAGAATTAAAAGAATTAGGAGGTAAAATAGAATGGATATGGACTAATGAAGTTTGGGAGGGGACAAGAATAGATGGTAGAATGTTTATTAATGTTAATCCAATTTCTAACCAAAGAATATCATTAGATAATTTATCTGTTTGTAAACTACCTATAAATGGAAGAAGATATTCAGATACAAATGCACAAAATATATCCTTAGTGTCTTTAGGAATACCATTTCAATTAACTTATAATGTGTATAAATATAGATTAGAACTTGCTATAGCTAGGAGTAAAGATGTTATTGCTCAATTTGATATTAATATGATCCCAAAAAAATGGGATATGGATAAATTTATGTATTATGTAGAAGGTACAGGTATCGCTTGGGTAGATTATAACAAAGAAGGAATACAATTAAATCCTCAACATCAATCTGTCTTAGATATGTCTATTAAAACTATAGAGCAATATATAGGATTATTAGAATCTATTATGTTAGAATGGGAAAAATTATCAGGAGTAAATAGACAAAGGCAAGGTCAAATTGGAAGTTATGAAGGTAAAGCTACTTCACAACAAGCTATTGTACAATCTTCTCATATTACAGAAGATCTATTTAAGAAATTTAACAGAATGGAAGAAAGAGATATGCAAGCATTATTAGATTATTCTAAAGAAGCTTGGCATACTGGTAAAAAAGCAGCATTCATGATGCCTGATGGAACTAAAGAATTTTTAGATTTAGGCAGTGTAGAGCATATGGAATCTAACTATGGAATATTTGTAACAGATTCTGGTAAAGAGCAAGAAAAAATGGATATGATTAAACAATTATCTCAATCTATGATACAAAATGGAGTGCCTGCATCAACTGTTGTAGAAATGTTAGATGCTGAAAGTTTTGCTACAATAAAAGCTAAAATAGGTCAAGTAGAAAAACAACAACAAGAATTACAAGCTAAACAACAAGAAGCTGAAATGGCAGCTCAACAAGGTCAATTAGAACAAGCTCAACAACAAATGCAATTAGATGCTGAGACTAAACAAAAAGACAGAGATGCTAGTATTGAAATTGCTAAAATACATGCAAATGATAATAATCAAAGAGTTCAATTAGATACTATTCAAGGTACGCAAGAAATAGAAGTTAAACATAAAGATGCAGATACTAGAAGACAACAAGTAGAAGAACAAGAAAGATCTAATAAAGCTGATGAAAGTATTAAACGAACTGAACTTGGAATAAAAAGAAAAGAAGCAGGTATTAAGAATAAAGATGTAAATAACAAACTTAAAATTGCTAAAGAAAAACCAAAACCAAAATCTGATAAATAATGTTAACACCAGACGAAAAACTTAAAATTATTAAAGAATCTTTAGCTAATGGATTTGAAGGATCTATAGGAGATCTTATAGAGCAAACAGAAAAAGGAGCTTTAAAAGTAGATGAAGTAGCTAGAACACAAGATGAAAAAAGACAAGGATTACGAGGAAAACCTTCAGGAACTAGTATGGCTTTTACAAATTCAAGTGGTAATTTTAATACAAAAGGTATGACGCATAATATTAATATTGACAAGGTAGATGATAAAGGTAATATAGTTCAGTCATATAAAAATGTTCCTCCAGGAATAGACAATATTCCTATGGGAGATAAAGTTGGGACGGTAATAGAAACTCCAGGAACTTATCAAGCTGGAGGAGAAAGAGAAGTTAGATTACCTGGAAGTAATCGAGCTAGTGGAGAACTTAAACAATTCTTAGAAAAGGTTGATAAAAAAATGCAAAAAGATGAATATTTATTTAATACTAAAAAAGCTCAAGACGAAGAAGAAATTTATTTAGGAGAATCTAGAAGAAGATTACAAAGAGGTGGATATAAAAGAACTTTTGGTCCCTCTCTTGATCCTAAAAATGCAGCAAATACAAGAGAAGGATCAACATATGTAGATGAAGATACTAGAGAATTAAATGCAGAGCCTTCTTATGAAAATCAAGATCCATCTACACATTTAATGGCACACGATCCTCATACTTTTGAAGCATGGCCAACATTATTTAAAAATAAAAAGACAGGAAAATGGTATATACTTGATGATGGTTCTGCAAGAAAAGAAGCTTCAATGAGAGGAGAACTTTATAAATTTAGTAGTAAAGAAGAAACAGAAGATTTTGCAGTTAAGGGTAATTGGAAGAAAAGAGAAAAACTTCAAGATCATAAAATATTAGTAGATACTTATCTTAGAAATTTAAATTTTATGCACGAGTCTGCTCCTAAAAATAGAACATCATATATATCTAGACATCAAAATGGAGGTGCTGATGGTGAAAAAGCTGCTAAAGCTGGTAGTAATTTCATACGTTCAATTTTTAATTTTACTCCTCTTTCAATTCTTAGACAATCTGATAACCTTACAAATTCTGAAAAAAAAGAAATAGCAATAACTAATACAGATGAAAACCCTAAGACAGATCTATCTTATAAATATGAAGGAACAAATACAGAAAATTCTATATATATAAAAGATAGTAGAACTGTAAGAGGTGTAGATGGTGAAGATATTGTTCCAAAAAGAGATCTTAAATCTGGAAACTATAATAAAGATTTAATAACAGAAATAATTGCATATTCTAAATATTATAATTTAGATCCAAAATTAGCTATTGCTATTGCTCTTCAAGAAAGTAATTTAGGTAAAATAGACGGTAATCTTGGTCATATGCTTGCGTATGAGGAATTAGATCGTTTAAACAATAATGGTAGTATACAAACATTTGCAAATGATTATTTAGAAAGCCACTCTGTAGGAGGGAATGATTTATCTTATATTCCTTATATGGCATATATATACAATAGACATAATCCAGATTCAGGTCATAAATATGCAGATGTTACTGATGGAGAGGATTATACAATACAAAGATATAATGGAACAGGTAATTTATATCAAAATACTGAAGCAGATTATCATGGAGGAAATGTAAAATCTTTTTATGGGGTAGATGTACCACCAAATATATTATATACTGAAGAAGATAAAAAAGCTGGAACTATTCCTAAAGGTAATAAAATAGGAGATGTTAAACAAAAAGGATATATTAATATGGGAGTTGAAAAATTATATGGGAAACAAATAATAGATATTAGAGACAATATAATTAATAACAATCAAGATTTATTAGATCTAATTGACGAAACTAAAGCATATACTACACCTAAATAAAAATAAGAAAGTGTTATATAATAATAGAAAAACCAAAAAAATAAAAACTATAAAAAATATTAATATAATTAGTAAATTTGTAACCAAATAAAACAATAAATATATGGACAATAATGAAAAAATACAATTAGATGACATCACATTTGATGATGTTATTGCTGGCGATGGAGTGGCCACAGAAGAAATAGCTCCTGTACAAAAAGACGAAGTTTCTATAACTGAAACTCCTGATAATGATCCTGTAGAAGATGATTTGTTAGAAGAAGAAGAAATAGAAGAAGAAGAAGAAGAAGAGGAAGATGATAGCGATGAAGAGTATGAAAATGAGTATGAAGAAGATGGAGATAGAGATGAAGATGAAAACGAAGAGTATGATGAAGAATTAGATGATACTGTAGTCTCTTCAATTTTAGATAATTTAGGATATGAAGTTGATCAAGATTATGAAGATACAGCAGAAGGATTAACAGCATTAACTAAAGATATGGCAGATAGAATAGCAAATGATAAAATGGATGATGTCCTTAAACAATTTCCATTAGTAAAAAATCATTTACAATATGTTCTAAATGGTGGGCAGTCTCAAGATTTTATGCAAGCTTATGATCCTAATATGGATTATAATACTTTAGCAATATCTGAAGGTGATATAAGTAGTCAAAAAGCTATACTTGCAGACTATTTAGCTATTAAAGGACATGATGGTGATTTTATCAATGAGATGGTTGAAGATTATGAAGATACTGGTAAATTATTTAATAAATCAGAAGCAGCAAGAAAAGCTTTAGGTAAATATCAGAGTCAACAAAGAGAACAATTAATGGAACAACAAGTAGAAAAACAAAAAGAAGAGAAACAACAATTACAGCAATTTTGGGGAGGAGTAGCAGATACTATTCAACAATCAAGAGAATTTGCTGGGTTAACAGTTCCAGAAAGAGAAAAAAATAAATTCTTTGATTATCTATCAAGACCTATAGATGAAGAAGGACGTACACAGCGCGATGTAGATCATCTTGAAGCTGAAATGGAAACTAAATTAGCGATTGATTACTTAATGTATAAAGGTTTTGATTTAGAAACAATAATTAATACTAAAGCTAGAACAAAAAGTACAAGATCACTTAAAGACAGAATTGTAAAAAATGAGTCAAGAGCCAAGAGTGCTCGTAAAGCATCTAGAAGAAATAAAAACTTTGACGTAGATGATTTAGATTTGACTATTTAAGATATCCCCGTAACAGGGAAGTAGGGGCCCTATAAAAATTTTAATTAAAATGGCAGTAAACGGAACAAATATAAGCGTCCA
>TARA_R110002012_G_scaffold41030_1_pt1 | contig 11053 bp, 12 predicted proteins | sample TARA_R110002012 | Tara Oceans TARA_R110002012 (sample SAMEA4396515) | marine metagenome | biome: Westerlies Biome; feature: [DCM] deep chlorophyll maximum layer (ENVO:01000326); material: water (ENVO:00002006), including particulate matter (ENVO:01000060) such as... | depth 40 m
CACATCAAGTCGTTGTCTATGGTTTTAGGGACCCCAACAACATTGATGCCTAATTTGCTCAGCTCATAGCCAATGCTTAAGGTGCCATCCCCACCTATAATAACGAGTGCATCTAATTGCAGTTGGTCATAATAGGCTTTTACCTCACCAGAACAGTCTCTGCCATTGTAGTTAAAGGGATCTGCACGGTTACAGGTACCGATTATCGTGCCGCCTAACGCGAAAATTCCACTGCAATCTTGATAGCTTATCGGGCGACTGCGACGTTCAAGAAACCCTAAAAAACCATCTTCAATGCCTATGATCTCAGCGTTTGACATCAACATAAGTGTTTTCGCGATACTACGTATTGCCGCGTTTAGGCCAGGGCAGTCGCCACCGCCGGTTAATATACCAACGCGCAGGTTATTTTGGGTTTGTAACGCCATTAACGACGGCTCCATTATATTCAAACTGATAGATATTATCTAAGGTGACTTGCGCAATTTTTGCCATCGCTTCTTTAGTGAAAAAGGCTTGATGACAAGTCACGAGTACATTTGGAAAGGTAGTCAGGCGCGAAAAAACATCATCTTGAATGACGCTGTCTGATAAGTCTTCAAAGAAGAGTGCTTCTTCTTCCTCGTACACGTCTAGTCCTAGTAAGCCAATCTTCCCAGCTTTAAGCACTTTAATTGCCGCTTTAGTATCAATTAATTTGCCACGGCTCGTGTTGATAATCGTTACGTTAGGTTTCATTTTTGCTAACGCTGCTTCGTCAATCAAATGGTGAGTTGAATCGTTAAGAGGGCAGTGCAGTGAAATAATATCACTACGTTGAAACAGTGCTTCTAGCGACACGTACTCAACACCATCAGCGATACAGCAGTCGTTTTTTTGCACATCATAGGCAATAACACGACAACCAAAGCCAAGCATTATTTTGCTGAAGATTTGGCCAATTTTACCGGTACCAATAACGCCCACTGTTTTGCCGTGAATATCGTAACCCATCAAATTATTGAGTGAAAAGTCACCTTCTCGTACGCGGTTATAGGCCCTGTGAACCCTTCGGTTAAGGGTCATCAATAAGGCGACTGCATGTTCAGCAACAGCGTAAGGGGAGTAGGCCGGAACGCGAACCACGCTCAAACCTAGCTGCTCTGCAGCCGCTAAATCAACATGGTTAAAGCCCGCAGAGCGAAGTGCTATTAATTGAATGCCTTTGTCTTTTAACGCGCCAAGTACCTCGGCATTTAGGCAATCATTAATGAATGCACATACCGCTACTTCGTCGGTTATCAAATTTACCGTTTGAGCATTTAAGTGCGGTTCAAAATAGCGAATGTCGTGATGATGTTCTTGGTTCTCTTTCGTAAAGTACTCTCGGTCATAGGCTTTGGTATTATAAAAAGCAATTTTCATCAATTTGTTCCTTAAGCGTTACACCCGTTAGCAAAAAAATATTGTACTCGTTCTTTGTTCAAAGATATTGATAGTAAGCAATTTTCACATTACTTTATTCGTATTATTCATTATAATTTCTCTTAGGATTTATCTATATGATATTCATATTAAATTGCTCAAATCAGGCATCGATAAAGTGAATTATGTATTGTTTTTGGCTTATCTTGCCATGAATTCTTTTCAATTAACTTGATATTTTTATAAGCCACTGCATGTATCATTTTGTTCCCAAGTTTAGGAATGTATTTTGCTTAAGAATTGGTATTGAAAAAGCAAAACTGATGTTTTTATCCATTAGAAAGGAGTTTACTTTTGAATCAACCCACTACATTCCTGACGAAAGACTCGTTAGCGAATGCAAAAATTTTAGTGGTGGACGATCAACCTATTAATATCCAGGTGATCAACCAAATACTGGGGGATAGCTACCAATTAAACTTCGCTAAAACGGGCCAAGAAGCGTTGGATATTTGCTTACGTGACGCACCGGACCTTATCTTGATGGACGTTGTTATGCCGAATTTAGATGGCCTTACAACGTGTAGAATTATTAAGAACGACCCTGAAATAAATGATATTCCCGTTGTATTTATTACCTCATTGCAGCGCTCAGAAGAAGAGAACGCATGCTGGCAAGCCGGTGGTATTGATTATATGACCAAGCCGGTTAATCCATTGCCACTAAAAAATCGTGTTAAGGCGCACTTGATATTAAAATTTCAGGCTGATGTTCTTAAGAAGTTAGCCTATCTTGACGGCTTGACCGGGGTGTATAACCGGCGCTATTTAGACGAATACTTAGGGAAGCAAGTAGCGCAAGCAAAACGCACTAACCAGCCAATTTCTTTGCTTATGGTCGATATTGATTTGTTCAAGCAATACAACGACGAATACGGCCACTTAGTGGCCGATGACCAGTTAAAACTTGTGGCATTAACAGTAAGAAATAGTTTGAATCGCCCAACGGATATTGCGGCACGCTATGGTGGCGAAGAATTCACGTGTGTGTTGCCTAATACAGACGAACGCGGCGCAAGGCATGTTGCAAAACAGATTCAACAGGCAGTTGACCAACTAAAAATCTCTCACCGACTGTCACCGCACCAAATTTTGACGGTCAGTATTGGGGTATCTACTATCTTGCCAGACCAAGATTATTCAAGTGATCTTATTTCTATGGCAGATAAGAAACTTTACAAGGCCAAACACACAGGGCGTAACAAGGTCGTATAAGGCATTCCCATTCATCGCTATTCATTCTCGCATGTTATTTCACGCATTCTTGCATGTTACGTCAAACATAGTCGCACGCTCTCATCTTAGAGGGCGTCTGTGCACTAGGCTCTAAGCATAGATATGATTGTCATCCAATACTTAGTGCTTGACCTGTGAGTGGCACATAGGTTTAACATGCATGCATTCGCTCAAAATCAGCCTAAGCAAAGGAGCCCAATATGTTGGTCAAGCAATTAGCAGAGCTTGTTGGTGTAACAACCGACACAGTGCGCTATTACACTCGAGTGAAGTTACTGAACCCAGCTACCAGTGACACGAATGGCTATCACTTATATAACGCAGGCGATTTGCGGCGCTTGCGTTTTATTTTAAGTGCAAGGCAATTAGGGTTTTCGGTAAAAGACATACACAGCATTATCAATGAGTCTGAACAGGGGAATTGTCCTTGCCCGTTAACAAGAAAGCTCATTACCCAACGGCTCGCTGAAACTGAGGTGCTGTTTAAAGAGACGTTAGCGCTGCGTAACCGCATGCAATCAGCTCTAGCGCAATGGGACAAGGCACCAGATGGTGCCAGTGCTGAACAGGTATGCAGTTTGATCGAATCGTTTGTCGATCCCATAGCGATGGAGGCCCAAAATGAGCAGTAAAGGCAATATAAAAACACAATCCTTTATGATTGAGGGTGCAAGCTGCGCAAGTTGTGTAAGTAAGATTGAGAAAGCGTTAGCAGGAGTAGAGGGTGTTAGAAGCGTAGAAATGAATTTTGCACAACGAACCGTCACGATTGATGGCGATGTAGACAGTGATGCGTTAATTCATTCAGTTAAGGATATTGGTTATAACGCTACGCCGATGAATTCAACCTCTGAGCAGGATGCATTAGATGAGAAAGCCCAAGCCGATGAAGCGCATTATAAAAAACTGATGCGCGATATGGCAATTGCTTTGGGCCTCGGCATACCATTGATGCTGTATGGTTTATTTATTGGCGACATGAGTGTTAATACGTTTAATCAGCGCATAGGATGGGCGGTTGTTGGGCTCATCACCTTGGGCGTAATGATAGGCACAGGCAAACACTTTTATAAAGGTGCTTGGCAATCTTTTAGAAATCATTCAGCAAATATGGATACCCTGATAGCGCTCGGTACGGGTACTGCTTGGGCGTATTCTATGTTGGTTATAGTGGCACCTAACCTGTTACCTGAAGTGGCGAGACACGTCTATTTTGAAGCATCAGCAATGATCATAGGGCTCATTAATCTCGGGCTAGCGTTTGAAGTCAAAGCAAGAGGGCGCACATCAGAGGCGATTAAAAGACTGATTGGCTTGCAACCAAAAACCGCGCGAGTGGTAAGAAATGGCCAAGAACAAGACGTTGATATAGCACAGGTTCAACCTAACGATATTGTGCGCGTGCGACCCGGTGAAAAAATCCCTGTGGACGGTGAACTGACAGCCGGACAAAGCACAGTGGATGAATCTATGTTAACGGGTGAGCCAATGCCGGTTAGCAAGACAGCGGGCGACAAGGTGGTTGCTGGCAGTATAAATAAAACCGGTAGTATGCTGTTTAGCGCGACCCATGTGGGCAAAGACACCACTCTATCGCATATTATTAATATGGTTAAAAGGGCGCAAAATTCTAAGCCTTCGATAGGGCGCTTAGCGGACGTGATTTCTGGTTATTTTGTGCCTACTGTAATGATTTTGGCAGTAATTTCAGGTTTGGCCTGGCTCAATTTTGGGCCTCAGCCAGCGATTGCCTATGCCATCACGGCGATTACTACCGTGCTGATTATTGCTTGTCCTTGTGCGCTTGGCTTAGCGACACCTATGTCTGTTATGGTAGGTATTGGTAAAGCCGCCGAGGCTGGGGTACTGATAAGAAATGGTGAGGCATTACAAAGCGCCTCTAAAATTACCACTATGCTGCTGGACAAAACAGGAACAATTACCCAAGGCCAGCCCGAAGTAACCGATATATCAACGTATGATCAACATCAAGAGTCTAGTGTCATGGCGTTAATAGCCAGTTTAGAGAGCCACTCTGAGCACCCTTTAGCCCAAGCGATTGTGGGGTATGCAAAACAACGCGATTACCCGCTTGATGAGGTCACTGAGTTTGACGCGCTCACCGGTAAAGGGGTGACGGGTTACCTAAACGGTGATCATTTGTTATTTGGTAACGAAGCGCTCATGCGCCAATTTGGGGTAGACGTTAGCCTTGCTGTTAAACAGGCTAGCACCTTAGCAGATGATGCTAAAACGCCTATGTATTTTGCGCTAAACCAAAAACTGAGTGCTTTGATTTCGGTATCAGACCCGATTAAAAGCGATTCTTTAGCGGCCATAAAACGGTTGCAAAACAGAGGTATCCACCTTGTCATGCTAACCGGTGATAACGCGGCTACAGCGAAGGCCGTAGCCCAGCGAGTAGGCATTGATGAATATATTGCTCAGGTTATGCCACAAGACAAAGTGGAAGAAGTAGTCAAGCGTCAAAAAAGGGGCGAAATTGTCGGTATGACAGGGGATGGTATTAATGACGCCCCAGCACTTGCTCAAGCTGACGTCGGGTTTGCTATAGGTACAGGCACAGACGTCGCCATTGAAAGTGCGGATGTGACGTTAATGCGCGGATCCTTGCATGGTTTGGCTGATGCGTTGGCAATAAGCCAAGCCACCATTACCAATATCAAACAGAATCTCGTCGGCGCGTTTATGTATAACGTTGCTGGAATTCCTATTGCAGCCGGCGTGTTATTTCCATTTTTTGGCATTTTGCTTAACCCTGTTGTTGCAGGCGCCGCCATGGCAATGTCGTCGTTAACCGTGGTGAGTAACGCAAATCGATTACGTTTTTTTAAGGCTAATAAATCAGCTTAGTGGGTATTTTCCTAAAACATGTTTGGAGTTAACGGATGTTGATCATCAACCTATTAGGTACACTGCTTATCGCGGCCATCGTGTGGTGGTTTTGGCTTTATACGCCAAAGCGTACGCAATCTACCAGTAACCAAATTAAGATTTTAGTCAATAGTGGGGTTTATCAACCTAGCAATATCACTGTGAGCAAGGGTACGAAGATAACGCTGGATTTTGACCGGCAGGACCCTGCACCATGTGCTGAAACAGTCATTTTCCCTCAATTGGACTTAAGTCTGGCGTTAAAAATGGGACAAGGTAACCGTATAGAGCTACCTGCCCTGAGGGAAGGCCAATATGACTTTCACTGCCAGATGCAAATGTATAAAGGAAAGCTCATCGCAGAGTGATGTTTGGATGCAGGGCATAACCGCGTGTAATTATTTCACCTTCATGGTGAAATTTGCTGCCTTAACGCCCTTAAGCATGTGCTTTTATCTGCGAATTAAACGCTCTGCTCCGCGAATATACTAGGGTAGGGGCGCTTTCTTGATGGCTATAAGACTGGCATATCCATTGCTATTACATCAGTAAGACAATGATAAGACATCTTGTTTTAGCAAATGAACCTGATTACGGATAGCAAAGATACGTTACACCAATGATATAGCCAGTAAGGAGAGTCACAATGAAAACATTCCAAGACCGATACAACCTACACGCAGATATTGAATCTATCGAAAATTATATTGATGGTACGTTTCGAAAGCTTAACAGAACGTCTCGCTCCTTGCATAAGCCTTTGCAAGTCAACAGGTATAAGTCCAAGTGGAATGATGAAGACCAACCTCATCGCCTCTCGCACTAACAGCTAAGATTAAGCTCACCCATGGTGATTTAACAACACTTTATATTTAAAAAGCGCTTATATTTATTGGCATTGGCATTTGCACTTTCATTGCTAAATTGGCTGTTGATATAAGCGTTGTTTTTACTCTAGCGTTCCCGCTACTCCTCATTAGGCGTCGTCATTCACTGTGTCTGAACCTTCACCTGCAATAGTACATTCAAAGCCAAGCAAGCTAACATTCCCATGAATAAGATATGTTTCAGGGCTCCACCTTGCTGTGCAGCATGTTTTACGAGTGGCGTCGTTTGCGCTCTGATGGCTCGGTTTGTTTTATTCGGACTTCTGTTGACATGGATCAAGCTTGTTTTTCTCAAATCGGCTTTAATCATATTGTGAGATTGGTATTAGTAAATCCATTTGCGGTATGAAAGTGAGACCGTTGACATCAATATAATAAGGAGAAAACAATGCTTGGTTATCAAAAGATATTGGTTGCGTTAGATATAAACAGCCCAGGGAATTTAGTGATGAGCAAAGCGCTTGCAGTGGCTGATTCACCCTCAAAACTGAATTTGTTGTATGTCACGTTTGCACAAACATATTTCGAGCCCTATGGCATTGCGTTTGAAAATGACGAACTAATAAACCTGCAAGAACAATCTGAACACAGACTAGAAGAAATTGCTGTGACATCTGGGGTGCCAAAAGAGAACACGCACGTAGCGGTGGGCTCTCCTGCTGATGAAATACACCGATATGCAGAGCGCATAGAAGCCGACCTAATTGTTATTGGTACCCATGGCCAAAGTGGATTAAAGCTACTGTTGGGATCCACTGCTAATGGTGTGCTGCACGGGGTTAAGTGTGATGTGCTAGCGGTAAAAGTATAGAGGCACTAAAGTCAAAAGTAGATCTTAGCAACATTGTACTTAAAAATAGAACCTAGCTGTATTCGATGATATCGCGCTATTAGTAAGCGCGATTGAGTCGTGGGTCCGGCTAAGTGTGTCTCGACGTGTTGTAACCTTAGCTGCTGCTATTGTGTCTAGGAATGAAGAATAGCTTATAGCGATATATGTTTGAATGACACAATACTCAATGCGCCTTTGCACCGTTTATTATCTGTTGTACATCACGCACTAATACATGCTCTATGAAGGGCTTTTCAATAAAATCAGCTGCACTCGCACGCATAGCTCTTACCGCAGTGGGTATGTCACTGGAACTTGCCAGAATAATAGTCGGTAAATGAAAACCACGTCTAACGAGCGTTTCTAATAGCTCTATGCCACTGTCTTTTTTATCTTCAAGGTGTGCCTCAATGATCATTCCAATTGCGTCATCACTAATTTGCTGACGCATAAAACTATCTGCACTGGCAAAACATTTAATCGTTACATCAAGGGGAGAAAGTAATTTTGAAAGCGCTGTTCGAGCCTCTTTCTGGTGATCTACCAGATAGATGATTGGATGGTGATTTTTGGTAACAAGAGTTCTAATCATAGAGATATTCGACGCACGATTAAAGATATTCTAATTAAAGATATATCCCACGCCAAAAAGGATGTTGCGCTAGATCAAATTCCCTCCAAATTAGATGTTTAAAACGTACATATGTTTAATCTTGCTTACTCTTTAGCCACCACAAGAGTAACAAGTTCAGCTAATGACTTTACCTGCATTTTATCCATAACATTAGCACGATGGATCTCAACCGTGCGTTGACTTAAATTGAGCTCACTGGCTATCACTTTATTTGCTTGACCAGCAATCACCCTATGCATCACTTCATTTTCACGCTCAGTAAGAGATTGGCATCTTTTCTCTACCTCCAATGCATGTAAGGTGCGCTGTTGATTGTCTCGGTTGACCTGTAAAGCGTGCTGTATGCAGTCGAGCAGTACCTGCTCGCGAAACGGCTTTTGAATGAACTCTATCGCGCCTTTTTTCATCGCCTCGACAGCCATTGGCACATCGCCGTGGCCGGTAATAAATATGATGGGTAAGGGACATTTAAGCGCTTCTAAGCGCTGTTGGCATTCCATTCCACTCATACCAGGCATGCGGATATCCAAAACAATGCAGCCACTTAACATGCAGATATCGTCTGACGAAAAGCTGTTTAAGAACGCCTGTGCGTTAGCATAAATAGCGTTGTGCACACCAACGGAATCCAACAACATACTGAGAGAGTCAAGTACTGCCTCGTCATCATCAATAATATGTACGATTTGCTCTGCGTCAAACGAGGTGCTTTTATTCTTCATTGTTGGTTACTTCATCGGTTTTGTGATTAACGATAGGTTTAGCGGGTAGGGTAAATGAGAAAACACTCCCTTGTGGGCTACCTGGGCTGTGCTTCAATTCGCCGCCGTGCGACTGTATGATCGATTGGCAAATAGGCAGGCCCATTCCCATACCAGACGTTTTAGTAGTGAAAAATGGGTGAAAGAGTCGCGCTCGATTTTCTTCGGTTATCCCATAGCCAGTATCGCAAATAGACACTTCCAGATATTGTTCGTTTATCCATTTTGTCTGAATCATCACAGGGGCTGAGGGTTGGTCTTCCATGGCGTCAATTGCGTTGCGAATAAGGTTAAAAAGGACTTGTTGTAACTGTACTTGGTCTATCAGTAAGCATGGGGCGGGAGCACTACATAAAGTTAGTTTTATGCCATGATCGAGTAGGCGAGTGTCAACTTTCGCCAAGTCGATAGTGTCTTGAATAAGGTCATTAAAGTTAATGTACTCTCTTTCTGTATTGCGCTTTTTGACGAATTCTCGTAGGCGTCGAATAACTTCACCGGCTCTAAGGGCTTGGTTACTGATTTTTTCAAGGGTGTCAGTTAACTTTTGTTTTTGAGAAGCATTGGCTAAGCTGTTTTCCCGTTGCAATAAATTCTTGCACGCTTGGGCATAACTACTCACGGCTGATAACGGTTGATTGATTTCATGAGCAATCCCCGCAGCCATTTCTCCCATAGTGCTGAGTCGGGTTACGTGAGCTAACCTTTCTCGATTGACAATAGCATCAGAGCGCGCTTGCACTTGATCGGAAATATCACGAATTATACCAACAAACTGCTTATGGCTGGACTCTTTCACTTCACCAACAGAAAGCTCGATAGGAAATATCTCACCGTCTTTCTTGCACGCCTTTACCTCGCGCCCAATACCAATAATCCGTGCTTTATTGGTTTTCATGTAGTTATCTAAATATTGGTCATGCTCTTTACGATAGGGTTCAGGCATTAACATCTTTATATTTTTGCCAATCACCTCTTGCACGGAGTAGCCAAACATTCTTTGGGCTGCTGCATTAAACAACTCAATCGTGCCTGTGTGATCAATAATAATCATCGCATCGACAGCCGCGTTAAGTAATGCATTTAATTTGGCGAGGGCATCCGCTTCATCTAAATTTGGGTTAGTTAGCGTAGTCGTGCTGTCCACTGTGCTCCAAAAGCAATCATGTTAAGCCTAATGCTTAGGTTAAATTGCGCTGCCAAATATCATTCGACAATCGTTAGTTCTAAACTTTAAAATACCCAAAATTGTTATCTTAGGAAAGGTAAACTTCTCTTTATCTAGGTTTTTGCGCTTTTATCTGCAGGCAAGACGGTAGTTACTGGTCTTTTACAAGGGAACATAAGTGATGAATGTAAAGCGAGTTTTACTAATAGAGGGATGCGTAAACTTATTTATATGTTGCGTTAAGTTAGTCGTGGGGATCAGTGCTAATTCAGCCGCCGTCATTGCTGACGCTGTGCATTCTTTTACGGATGTGGTGAATAACATCATGGCTTGGATGGCGACCAATATTGCCAATTCGCCTGCTGATAAGGACCACCAATATGGTCATCAAAAATTTGAACAGTTGGCAGTGTTCGGTCTTGCGTCTTTGTTGAGTATCGTCGCATTTGAAATGTTAATTAATGCCTACAACCGCTTTGGTCAGGCGGTCGAGCAGAACTATTTAGGACTTATCGTGCTAACCGGTACGCTTGTCGTTAATATTTTGCTAACCATATGGCAAAGGCACTGGGCTAAAAAATTGGCGTCAGATCTATTACAAGCTGACGCTAGCCATACCTTAAGCGACGTATTAACCACGATTGTAGTGATAGTCGGGTGGCAACTTGCCGCGCGTGGTTATTTTTGGCTAGATACTGCATTTGCTATTTTGGTGTCTTTACTCATTTTTTATTTGGCCTTTAAGCTCTTTCAGCGCGCTATTCCTATTTTGGTTGATTATAGCGATGTGGATCCTGGTGCTGTTTCAGCTGAAATTAATCGCTTGGATAGCGTCGACTCAGTTATTCGAGTGCGCTCAAGAAAAGTACCAAATGGACGGGTGGCGGATTTAATTGTCACGGTTGACCCAGAACTCACCACGGCAGACTCACATCTCATCGCGGATGAAATTGAACAGGTATTAGCCAAAAAATTTAATATTCAAGATGTGTTAGTACACATAGAGCCGAGACACAGCGTAACAGATCATGAAATTTGATGCTTAATAGCTAATTTCGCCCTGCGGGCGCATTAAGATTCTAAGAATCGCGCGAGTTGCCGTTGCAGGGTATGGTTTTCATATTCAAGCGCTTCTCTTTGCTTTAAAAGCTCAATCACCATCGCCACACCGACCCA
>TARA_R110002012_G_scaffold267048_2_pt1 | contig 11044 bp, 11 predicted proteins | sample TARA_R110002012 | Tara Oceans TARA_R110002012 (sample SAMEA4396515) | marine metagenome | biome: Westerlies Biome; feature: [DCM] deep chlorophyll maximum layer (ENVO:01000326); material: water (ENVO:00002006), including particulate matter (ENVO:01000060) such as... | depth 40 m
CTTGACGGGAGGTTTTAATGTGGATTACGATCCTCAACGCTAAATATTCAAAGGAAATGATATGTCGTTATTTAGAAAGGAAGCTGTTTCCCATCAAAGTGAGCGTTTAACAGGTGCTATAACCTTAGCTCAACCATTATCTATCAAGCTAACTGTGCTAATTTTAGTATCTGTTGCTGTAGCTATTGTCGCATTCCTTTTTAGTGCTGAATATTCGCGTAAAGAAACTGTTCGTGGTTTTTTAATGCCGAATAAAGGTGTTATTAAAAGCTTCGCTAACCAAGGCGGCACCATAGAAAAACTTTGGGTTAAAGAAGGTGATAAAGTCACTAAAGGACAGTCTTTAGCAACAATTTTAGTACAACAAAGTAATAGTGAAGGTGTTGATTTAAGCGAGCAACTTTCTGATCAACTTAATACTCAAGCAAATTTATTAAGTGATGAAATAACTCAACATCAAGCTTTAAAAGCGCAAGAGATACTAAACTTACAAGCTCAACATACAGCGTTAGAAAGTGAACAAATAGCACTTGAAAGTCAATTAACATTAGCTGAAGAAAAGTTAGCATTGTTGAATGAACAGCAACTAGACTTTAATCAGCTCAATAAAAGCGGTTATTTATCTAACTTAGAAAAAGAGCGTCAACAACAGGCTTTACTTGAAGCAAAACAAGAGAAACAAAATATAGCCCGTTTGTTACTTCAGCAGCAAAATAAATTAAATCAAGTTAACTTTAATATTAAAAATATTCCTCAACAGTACACTTTACGGATTAATAACCTCAAACGTCAGCAAGCAGATCTTCAACGTCAATTAGCTCAAGTCGCGAGTAATTACAAGTACACTATCACTGCAAGCAATAATGGTGTAGTAACAGGTATTCAAGTTGTTGAAGGTGAAACACTGTCACAAAGCAAAGCACAATCAAAACCCTTGCTGCATATATTACCTGAAGGCTCAGAGCTGATTGCTGAATTGTTATTGCCTACCCGCTCTGCTGGTTTTGTTCAGTTGGGTAACAATACTCGACTACGGTTTGATGCATTTCCTTATCAACGCTTTGGCTTTATTAAAAGTGAAATCACACGAATTGACCAAGCCTTGATATCTCCTAACGAAATTCAATTACCAATCTCATTGCAAGAGCCTGTATATCGTTTACGAGCAAAGTTAAATCAACAGCAAATGAAGGCTTTTGGTAAAGCATTTGATTTAAAAAGCGGTATGCTGTTTGAGGCAGATATTATGTTAGAACAGCGCACATTAATTGAATGGCTACTTGAACCCATTTATAGCTTAAAAGGTAGAGTTAGCTAAGTGATGAGTAAATAAATTAAAAGAATTTTTCTGATGAGGCACTTGTTTAATAGCAATCACCTTGTTGGGAAATGGAGTGGCTGACTTTAGTCAAACTTTAGCGAGAGAAACTAAAGACAGCCTAATAACAGCAAACTCAAGTTTGAGTTTGCAATTAATACCCGACATAAAGATGTCGAATATACGGAGTATAACAGAATGCGTGAATTAAACGTAAACGAAATTAAGCAAGTAAATGGTGGGGTTCTTCCACTTGGTTACGCTGCGGCACTTTATTTAGCAGGTCAAGCTGGAAATGTTTGGGCTTGGTATTCATTTGCAAAAAGTATGAAATAGAAGGAATTAAGAAATGAGAGAATTAAATACAAACGAAATTAAGGCTGTCAATGGTGGTATTTTTGGCACTATAGCAACTGCTTTTGTAAAAGGGTGGAACGCTGGAACTAGTTGGTCTAATGGAGGTGCATCATCATTTGGAAGTTGGTCATATAATAATGGTAATTTTAGAGTTAGCCAAAAATAATGTTTCTTTAACAATGTTGTTATTGATATTTATCTCTAGATAAATTACTAGCACCTCATATGGGATCGTTTCTTAATTTCAATATGATCCCATATTTTTGATAGTGTTTTAGGCTTCATTATGGAAATGTTTCGCAGAATGATTTTTATTAAAAATTTATCAAGTTGTTTAAATTATTATTCTAGAAAATCAGTTTTTATTTATTTCTTTATCTACCAAGTAATAATGTATTTGCTTTATACGCAAACATACTTAATACATGATGAATTAGAAAAAAGTCTGGTTTTAATTGAAGAAACTAATATTTGGTTTTTGGCTGGTTTAGTCATTATTATTGCTCCAATAATAGAGGAGTTTATTTTTCGCCGTGTAGTCTTTAACTTTTTTCTTCGTATAAATATGGTAGCAGCTATTTTGGCTTCCTCTTTGGGGTGGGCTTTTGTACACTTTTCATCGAATCCCATTGTATTCTTTATGTTATTTTTCTTAGGCATCATTTTAGCTATCACAAGAATAGAATCAAAAGAAATTAAATTTTCGATATTGTTACATGCCATTAATAATGCATTTTTCTTATTCATTTTAAAGGTATTTTATATATGAGAGCGTTGTTAGTCCCTATATTGTCTTTTACAGTATTAAAGTTAGTTTTTACGCTGGTTATAACTTTTGATTCTCTAGAGGTTGAAATGGTTATTTTTTTTATAATACTAACTTTAATGAATATTCACCTATTAATTAGTTGCGTATTAGACCGAGATCTACTCCCAAAACAAATAAAAAAAATATTAATTAGGAAAAAGGCTTACAATAATGAAGAAAAATAATAGTAATAATCCAATTTTAGAGCAGGATACTAATTTTGCTTTAGTTACATCAGCAATAAAATCAAAAACACTTATAGCTATGATCCTCATTTTTACCATATTTTTTGGCTGTTTTGTATTTTTTTTGTTAGGAAATTAAAGGTCCCACTATTCTTAAAGTATTGCTTGGGTATTTGTAAGTATTAAATACTCTTAAACTAATGAAGTGTCAGTTATTATATGCAAAAATCAGTAGAAGAATCACAGTTAAAATTTTCATTAATTAAGTCGCCTCCTTTAATTCTGCAATCAGAAATTGCAGAATGTGGATTAGCTTCAATGGCTATGATTGCCAGCTTTCATGGTCATCAACTTGATATGTCTGCTATGCGTAAGCGCTTTTCTGCCAACTTAAAAGGCATGAACCTTCAACAGCTCATCGAGTTAGGTGATAGTTTAGGATTGGCTAGTCGTGCATTACAATGCCCCATAGATGAAGTACATAAGCTCGCTACTCCTTGTATTTTACATTGGGACTTAAATCATTTCGTGGTGCTGACGCAGGTTTCAGGAAAAGGCTCTCACCCAACGAAAGGCGCTAAATTCTCTATCAATGATCCCGCAGTAGGGAAGATCACATTAACTGCTGAAGAATTTAGTCAACATTTTACAGGTATTTGTTTAGAGTTAACTCCAACCAGTAAATTTGAAGTAAAAGAAGAGCAAGCCAAAATGAAGTTCACTCAATTGTGGAGTTCAATATCAGGTTTAAAAGTGGGGCTTTTCAAATTAATTGGTTTGTCTCTTGTCTTGCAATTATTTGCCTTAATGACTCCTTATTATATGCAATGGGTGGTTGACGAGGTTTTAATTAGTTTTGATGAGCCACTGCTTACTGTATTAGCTATTGGTTTTGCTTTAATTGCTATCATTACTGTCGTTACTAATGCCGTGCGCAGTTGGTTAATATTACGGCTTTCTAGTTTACTTAACATGCAAATGGGCGTAAATCTCCTCAGGCATTTATTACGCTTACCAATGAACTACTTTGAATCACGGCATATTGGCGACATCGTTTCTCGCTTTGGTTCCTTAGCACAAATTCGAGAGCGTATTACCACGGGTTTTGTTGAAACCTTAGTTGATGGGGTAATGGCTATCACCGTATTGATCATGATGGCGCTTTATTCATTGAAACTTACCGCAGTGGTACTTAGTGCAATAGCCTTATATACCATAGTGCGTTTAGCTTTGTACCGTCCGCTGCACCAAGCAACAGAAGAAATGATTCAAAACTCAGCTAAAGAACAATCAAACTTTTTAGAAAATATTCGTGGCATGCAAACCATTAAGCTGTTTGGTAATGAATCTCAACGACAAAGTGTTTGGCAAAATCGTTATGCTGAAGTCATTAATAGTGAAATACGATTAGGCCGATTAAATATCAGTTTTGATTCATTTAATAAACTGTTATTTGGTTTGGAAAATGTCTTGGTAATTTATTTTGCTGCGATTATGGTAATGGCAAACACTTTATCTGTAGGTATGGTATTAGCTTTTATTGCCTATAAAGGACAATTGACTGACAGATTTGCCAACCTTATCGAGCAAATTATTCAATTTAAAATGATGCGCTTACATCTTGACCGTATTGCTGACATAGCCTTAACTGAGCAAGAAGCTAACCGAGAAGGTGAGACTATTTTTTCAAATAGTGAAGGTCAAGAGCCAAAAGGCCAACTAACGCTTGAGAATATCTGTTTTAGTTACAGTGATGAACAAGCACCAATTTTAAATAATGTTAATTTAACGCTTGAAGCTGGTGAGTCTATTGCTATAACTGGCCCGTCAGGGGCTGGTAAAACCACTTTGATGAAAATTATGTTGGGTTTATTGCGGCCCACTTCAGGTAAAGTCTACTTGGATGGTAAAGATATTACTCAGGTTGGCCTTAAAAATTATCGTAAAAAAATAGCGGCAGTTATGCAAGACGATACATTACTGGCTGGCTCTATCGCAGATAATGTAAGCTTTTTTGATCCGCAGCCAAATTATTTAAAAATTGAACAGTGTGCTCATTTAGCAGCTATTCATGATGATATTAACAAAATGACCATGGGTTATAATTCACTCGTTGGTGATATGGGGTCAAACTTATCGGGTGGTCAAATACAGCGGTTATTACTTGCTCGTGCGCTTTATCAATCGCCTTGTGTGCTATTTATGGATGAAGCAACTAGCCATTTAGATAAAGACAACGAGGCTAAAATTAGTGAACAAATACAGCATTTACCAATGACACGCATCATGATTGCCCACCGACAAGAAACAATTAATATGGCTGAGCAAGTATATCATTTAGACAATGGTACATTAGTCAACTTAACAGATGCTTGTTCCCAAACAGCTAGTTAGGCTATTTGTTAGTCTGCACTTTGTTACTCAACACTGAAAATTGTGGGTTTTAAAGTGCCGCAATTTTTCAGTGTTATAACCAACAAACGTAATACTTAGTGATTCAAATTTAAACTAATTCGAAGAATTATTTTGAAGCAAGAATAGCTGATAGACGATATTCTGATATTTCTCTTCTAAAAGATCATAACGCTTTTGCAGGTCTTTCTTATCTAATCGATATTCATTTTTTAATTTTTTTTCATGCTTTAAGTCTTGTTTTAGCTTTTCAAGCTCTGTTAAATTATCAGAGTTAGATGGTGGAATAATGTCATCATTAATTGGTTCTTCATTAAACTTTTCGATGATCGGGTTCGCATATTCAACAAAGTTATCAAACTTATGAATATAACTATGACCTAATCCAGCCTCATTATTAATTTTATTTAAGGTTAATTTTCCAGTGACCTTTACTCTTGTCGGTGTTCCACTTAAGAGCCTTTTTAGAGCTTGGTGTAATCGTCCTTCAGTTATTTCTCTTGATTGCGCCATTTTAAACCGCCACCTCTGTTGTAAATGGTTTAAATTGAATCCCATGCTTAAACAATGTTTGCTCAATCAATTGAATCTCTTGTTTGATAGCAACCAAAATACTTTTCTTCATATTATCGCCATCGTTCAATGCTTCAAATTTGGCGACTAACCTATTTCTTCTCGTTGCTTTTACTTTTGCTCCCTTGTCATCAATGATCTCAAACTGACATTTTGCTTTATTTACAGAAAACATAGAACAAACCCTGTCACAGTTTTCATTAGTACAATATCCTCCCCCCGGCAGCATAACTGCCGAAAGAGAGCCATTTCTGACAAGGACTTCCAGTTCAGATCTGTTCATGTATATTTTCTGGCCTTGCTTGAGTGCATCTTCTTTTTCTTTCATTATATTTTCACCAGCAACACCTGAAAGGTTTTCAGACTTGTTATAGATTTCATCAAAGATATCCACACCTAGATCAATTCCAGCTTCTTCCAGTTCTAACATAAGATCTTTGTCCAATAGAGTATCTTCCATGCTAGCTAATTCAGCATTTGCTGAATAATAACCAGCCATATTTATGTTTTGGTGCTTATATTGAAATTTAATACCAGAAGCGGTTCCGAAACCATGCCTAACAAAAAAGACTGCAAAAGAGCGCCTGAAATCATGTGGAGTAAGCTTTTGTAAATTACCACCAACCTTTAGCTGGCCTTTTCTTGTGGGGTTTAACATGTCAAACTCGACAACATCTTGGTCAGCAGCTTTAATCGCCCACTTATTGGCAAGGTTTTTAATACGTGAAGCAAAAGATGTCGCTGAAAATGAGGCCGTTTGTTGCTGTGGTTTAATAGCTAAAAAACTAGAGTTAAGCTCTTGCTTAGCCTTATTGTATGCGTCTAAATCTATTAATTGTTCACTTTTAAGGTTTTCAACTTTTTTGTTATAAATTACTCGGAGATACTTTGATATAGAGTGGACTAATTCTAAAGCATCTTTAGTTACTGAATGCGTCACCCATACACAACTTTTGGGCTTCCCATCATTCCCTTTTGAAGACTTACCTTTGAGTAAGCTAGCTTCTATTCCACTTGCAAGTTTTCGCTTCTTATAACTATCTAAATTCAATGAACAAGCTTCCCCCAGCCTCATACCTGAAAAAGACAAAATAACAATCATGCATGCCGTTTGTATTTCTCCAATTTGAGTGCCATTCAAGTCAATTTTAAAATTAGGGATATCATGTTCGATTCGTTTGACAGCAGAACGAACTCGCCCCCAAACCGCTCCTTCATCCATTGAAAGAGGTGAATTTCTGTTAACTATTCGTGTATCTAACCCCGATTTTATTTGATCAATTAACGAATACGACTCCTGCATCACTTCATTGATTTTATCTTTATATGGATGATATGTTTCTATTAATTTTATACTGTTATTTAAAATTTCACGGTACATTCGAGTAGGAACGGCTATATGCTGCTGCCTTCTATAAGCGCTAGCAGATTTTATGATTTTCCTACCATCAATGATTCTATTGAAGAAGCCTGAGGCTTGAAGTCTATTAAGGGCGGGAATAACATTTGCTTCAAGCGAACCTTTTGATAGATTTCTCCCTTTTAATCCTGTTCTAAAAGCTCGATAGGCATAGTCATCATCTAATACTGCCCAGTTTGTGCTTTCCAAAGATTCAGCAATATGGATAAGGCCAATTTTCCAAGAATCTAAAGTAGACCAGCTTGGTCCAATTTTATCTTGAGATATGCCATGAAGTTTGAGTTCATTTAATGTTTCTTGGATATTTCTCCTAAATTCTAATCTGATCTTTTTAAAAGAAATTATCGGCTTTACGATGTTTGCAACCTGAGCAGACCCTGTATAGTCCCAAGTATCACTATACAAATATGATTTGGCGATACCTTCACTAGTATATGTAACAGCAGATCCAAGTAAATCTAAACTTGTAACTTCTAGCTTTTTTTCAATTACCATGAGAACACCTCCAATAAGTCGTTGAGAGAATATACATCATCGTATAAAGGGTGTGGAGATTCAGAAAGTAGTTCTTCAGCTTCAAGGTAGTTTGCTAACGACTTAACTTTAAAGCCCTTTAAAATCGATTCAATGGTGTTAACTAATTTTAAAAAACGTTCTGCTGGTAACGAGTTAACCGCTGGTAAAGACTTCATTTCATCAAGGGTTTCCCTAAAAGATAGCATTAACCAAATATCATCTACATCAGCAACGAGCTTGTAATCGCCACAATCAAAACAAGCTAAAAAATCTGTACATATCTCTTCTTTTGAAGAAGTGTTAACGCCTGCTTTTTCTAATGACTTTTTAATTTTCTGGGCGAGACCACCTGTGTTATTTTGACACCTTAACCCTAGTAGCGTTTTTGACTCTTTATCATTAACAGGACTTTTATCTCTTAATTGCTTGTAGTCATAATCTGATAAAATATCATGGTACTTGAATTTAGCCTTTTGGATTGATGTGTCTAATGTTTCTCCCTGAATATAGTCAAACTGAGCTGTTAACGATGCAGATAAGTTTCTTTCATGATCAGCTTTGTTACCACCAGAATAGTTTGACTTAATAGTACTAACACCATTATTAGCAGATACACTTACTAAAAATATGTCTTCAGTAACTTGCATCAAAATATCTAATTTCGTTTTCCGAAACTTTCGAGATGTAGTGGTTGAAAGCCCAAGATATTCTAGAAATTTATTTACTGAACCTTGGGGAGAGGAACTTTTTTCAATAAATGGAACCACATCTCCAGAATTGGTTACCCAGGGAAATAGAGGGGCATTATCTATCCCTCCAGATATGCCAACAGACACTTTAATCCATGATTCAATAAAACTTTTAGCAAATTTGGAAAAGCCCATTGAAGAATCTTGTTGCTGATATTGCGCTCTAGCCTTTTCATTATCAAAAACATATTTACCCTGCCCAATTTGCTTAAAAGTGACATCTGATAACTTCATTGATAACAGTGGAGTCGTGTTCATACCTGTAAACATAAATGACAATAAAGCAGCGATTCTCGTCATATGGTTTATCCAAGCATACTCTCTTCCTGAGATAGCAGTTTTAAAAGATGTTTTTCTTCGCGTCAGGGTTCTATCTGACCACCCCTGTATGGCTTGTTGTTCTTCGAGTTTTTGTGAGTCAAATAATGGATGAACATCGGGCTTAATACCTTTGAGGTAGTTTTTTTGAAAAGTGTTATACGCTGAGAAAAGAGCCTTGTTTAGTGCTTTTAGTTCAGAAACAGTTAATGACTCCGTTTCAACGGTTTCTTTTTTTAGTCCCTTTATCGAAACTAGGTTTTTAGCTTGCAGATGTCTATTATGCTCTTTTAAAAGCGCTGAAAGCATTTTTTTGTGGTTACTCCAAGCTGATTTACCATATTTACCGCTAGTGACTAGACTGCTCCAATGAAGCATATATCTATCGGTATATGACTCAGCAAAGTAATCATTGTTTTCAGGAATAATATTATTAGTGTCAAACCAACGCATATAATGTATTAACGCACTAAAATGGCTTTTCCAAGTTACATTATAGTTACGCTTGAATATGGGGTATACGTGTCGAATAAACGCTTCTCTTCCCATATCAATAAGAGTTTCGGGGTCGATTAACTCTCCTCTTTTGGTAAGGTTAGGGCAACCCTTATATCTCAGTCTTTTGAAATATGATTTACTAACCCCTTGAGCTTGAAGCACCATATCATCGATGTTGATAGGCATTACATCAGCACTTAAGTCCTCTGTATTGGGTAGGGCAACTGTTCTTACCTTTCCTCTTTTTCGCCTTTTATTGGACTCTTCAAGTGCATTACTCATTTAAAGACTCCCCGATCACATTCTCAATTTCATCAAATGCATCGACAAAACTTAGGATATCTTCATAAATCTCATCACCTGTTGGCTGATCTTCTGCGATTTTTAAATACTTCAAAGTTGTCGGAAGATCTTCATGCCCTAGCCTTGCACTAACATATGCCAAAGCGACCTCTGTATCAAACTTTTTTAAAAGTGCCCTAAACGTTGTCACTGCGTATGTTGGACGCAGGTTATGAGCCTTATGCTGCATCCTAACCCCCAATAAATGAGATACCGTATTTCTAACTTCACTCCATCGATTATTTATTACCGTCATTTCCTCTAAAAATAAGTGGCCTTTGTTAGAAATAAATAAGTAGCCTTTGTTTGAGTCAAACAGTTCACTTGCTCTTTCGGATTTTCGATCTTTGAATTTTTCTTGTCGAGAAATAAACCTAGAGCTTTTTGTGTAATTAATAAGCTCCTCCATTAATGTAACAGACACATCAACAGTTCTAGTTGGATTACCTTCCCCTTTTGTTAATGAGCCAGCTTCTTCACCGATAGTCATACGATATAACTTACGATTTAGCGCTGATCGAGCAGGTAATTGCCCAAGGTGCAAACTTGCAACTTCTATTCTTCTCATTCCTGTATACCTAGCTAGTCTGAAAAACAAAGAGTACTCATAAGCAAAAGAACACCACTTTATTTCGCCATTAACATTTTTTAATATTTTTCTTTCGGTCACCAATATTTGTTTTACACGCATCCACTCTTGATTGGTTAAAGGTAAAAGCTCCTGTTTAACTTGATCATTTCTTTTGTCTTTACCAAATTTTAACCTAAGGTCAGTGGTATGCACCGCCTTTGTTAAATAAGGCTTCATGTGAGTTGCAGGAGCTTGAAACGTTATATCAACAACTTCATGTTCAAATGGAGGATAATCAAATTTATAACCAATTTTTATTTGAAACTTATAAAACTCAACAACTCTGCGCATATAAGCTTGAGCCGTAGTTCTTGCTAATGCTTTTTGCTTTAGAACAAGATCTTTAAGCGCCTTTCTGTATAGATAAGTTGGTCTTTTACTTTTTCTAGCTGGCATAGCAAACCAGTCAGGTTCTAATTCACTTCGCCTCCATCCTTCTGCTTTGACCCACTCCTCTCTAAGTTTTAAAAGGAAAGAAAAATAATGTATTAAAGCATTGGTGTGTTGAGTTGATTCTTCAATTTCGTCATCGATATGAAGAGACATCAAAAAAATATTAACTGGCTCAATAGGAGTAGAGCTTAGGATAGACTCAGTATTTAAATCTCGTTCAACTTTATGAATGAATCTTATAGACTTGATAGAAATAACTTCACTGATCATACTCTCTTTAAGTGATACTTCCCCATCATCACTAATTTGAGTATCACTCTGCCTATGAGTAAATGGCTTTACGTTATTTCCAATTATTTCAAAATAAGAATTATTCATTAACGAATGATGATCTATAAAATTATAGAACTACTATAGCGCATTATTCTCAACTTTAAAATGTGTGTGGTTTTATTTTAGATAAAAAGTGTTAAGGTGTTCATCTAACGATAATGGCTCAATTAACTCAGTATAACGAAGAAATA
>TARA_R110002012_G_scaffold216017_1_pt1 | contig 11040 bp, 7 predicted proteins | sample TARA_R110002012 | Tara Oceans TARA_R110002012 (sample SAMEA4396515) | marine metagenome | biome: Westerlies Biome; feature: [DCM] deep chlorophyll maximum layer (ENVO:01000326); material: water (ENVO:00002006), including particulate matter (ENVO:01000060) such as... | depth 40 m
TTGGAAAATTTTGAACAGGATATTGTAAAACATCTTGTTTCTGCCACTAAAGAGTTAGGCATAAAACTCATTCTTAATACAGATGTTACGGCTATTGAGAAAGTGGATAGCCAGTATCGAGTAAAAGGTAAATCTCAAGAGAAAACAGCATATTTTGAAGCTGAAGCTGTTTTTAATTCTGCCGGACGACCACCAGCCATATTTGATTTGGAATTAGACAAAGCGAACATAGCCTTTACTAATAAAGGTGTTACAGTGAACAAATACTTGCAAAGTACTTCAAACCCTCATATTTATGCAGCAGGCGATGCAGCAGATTCAGAAGGTTTGCCCTTAACGCCAGTTGCAGTTCTGGAAGGTCATACGGTTGCTTCAAATATTATTAAAGGCAATTCTAAAGAAATAAGTTATCCGCCAATGCCAACAGTAGTGTTTACGTTACCAACTATGGCTTCTGTTGGATGTACTGAATCGAAAGCGAAAGAGCTGAATTACAATATTCGAATTAATTATAAGGAGGTTGGTAATTGGTTTAATGCGAAGCGCTTGAATGTAGAAGAATATGCGTTCAAAACTATTATTGACGAAGAAACTCAAACAATTTTGGGAGCGCATTTAATCGGACCACATACAGAAGAAACAATAAATCTCTTTGCAATGGCCATAAAAACAAAGATGAAGGTTAATGATATTAGAACAATGATTTTCTCATATCCAACTTTGGCTTCGGACATACCACATATGCTATAATAAAAAAATTGAATGGAAACTATATTAAAATCAGAAATTACTTGTCCAAACTGCGGACATAAAAAAGTAGAAGATATGCCAACAAACGCTTGTCAATTCTTTTACGAGTGTGAGAATTGTAAAACGGTTTTGAAACCAAAAGAAGAAGATTGTTGTGTTTATTGCTCTTATGGGACAGTTGCTTGTCCACCAATTCAAGAGAATAAGAGTTGTTGCTAACACCTTACTGTTTTTGCAACACAGTTGCACAAAAATTCTGTTATCTTTGTACCGTGAAATTTATTGCAATCATATTATCATTTTACTTCTTGGCGCTCAATGTGGTGCCTTGTAGTGATACCGTAAGTAGTGCGGATGATTCCCAAGTTGTTACGGTAATAGATATTGATGGCGACCACAGCCAAGACTGTGAACTATGCTCGCCCTTTTGTGAATGTCATTGTTGTCATTGTCATAGTATAGACTTTGGTATTGTACCGTTTGAACCGATACAGCCTGCAATTCCACACGAATACTTTGCCCACTTCGATAACCTTGGCAAAGATATTCCCCATTCTCTATTACAGCCCCCTCAAGTATAATTCAGTTTTAGTAGGATAGCTATATCCTGTTTTGACGTGTCCATCTATTGGATTCGTCAATTTAACGCATTGCATTTTTTGCAATGTGCTCAACAACATTTTAAATTGAATTAACACCCTTACTTTCTATGATTAACAGAATCATTGATTTTTCAATCAATAACAAATTCATTATTGGACTGCTCACATTAGCGTTAATCGGTGCTGGCATTTACAGTATGAACCAAGTCCCTATTGATGCCGTACCAGATGTTACCAATAATCAGGTTCAGGTCATCACGCAATCGCCCAATCTGGGAACGGAAGATATTGAGCAATTCGTAACCTATCCCGTCGAGGTGGCTATGAGCAATCTGCCCAACGTTAAGGAAATTCGCTCGGTTTCCCGTTTCGGGCTTTCCGTGGTAACTGTCGTTTTTGATGATGATATGGGAACCTATCTTCCCCGTCAACTTGTTTCAGAAAAACTGACAGAAGTACGCGAACAAATTCCCGAAGGTTTTGGACAGCCAAGTATGGGGCCAATTTCAACAGGTTTGGGGGAAGTGTATCAATATACCCTAAAAGTAAAACCCGAATTTCAAGATAAATATTCATTGTCTGATTTGCGAACGATGCAAGATTGGATTGTGCAACGGCAAATGGCAATGGTTCCCGGCGTTGTTGAAATTAACGCCATCGGCGGTAAAATAAAGCAGTATGAAGTCGCTGTTGACCCTAATGAATTAAGGGCAATCGGGTTGACGATTACTGACGTTTTTAAAGCTTTAGAAGCCAATAACAAAAATACAGGTGGTGCTTACATTGAGAAAAACCATCAGGCCAACTTCATTCGTGGCGAAGGCTTGATACGAAGCCTTGATGATATTAGAAAAATCGTTATCAAAAATGAAAATGGCATACCAATTACCGTAAGCGACGTTGCCGATGTACGTTTTGGTTCTGCCGTGCGCTATGGGGCATTAACGCAGGATGGCGAAGGCGAGGTTGTTGGTGGTCTCGTTATGATGCTCAAAGGGGCAAACTCAAACGAGGTTATTGTCCGTGTGAAAGACCGGATGGCCGAAATACAAAAATCGCTACCTGAAGGTGTTGTTATTCAGCCTTTATTGGACAGAAGTAAACTCATAAGTGAAACTACAGGCACGGTGCGCAACAACCTGCTTGAAGGTGCACTCATAGTAATTTTTGTTCTTGTTTTCCTTTTAGGGAACTGGCGTGGTGGTCTTATTGTGGCCTCTACCATCCCCTTATCCCTATTGTTCGCATTTATTCTTATGAATGTTTTTGGCGTATGGGCAAACCTTATGAGTTTGGGTGCCATCGATTTCGGCATTATCGTAGATGGTGCGGTCATTATTGTAGAAGCCAGCGTATTTCTAATGGGAAGCTACATCCTCAAAAAGAAGTCTTTAAACCAAGAAAAGCGTGATGATATAGCTGCAAACGCATCAAAAAAGATGATGAACGCTGCCTTCTTCGGGCAGTTGATAATCCTTATTGTATTCTTGCCCATACTGGCGTTGGAAGGAATTGAGGGCAAAATGTTTCGCCCAATGGCGCTCACGTTCATATTTGCTATGATAGGTGCTATGTTTCTTTGCCTGACCTATGTACCAATGATGTCTGCCCTGTTCCTAAAACCACCCAAGACAGAAAAAAAATCCTGGGGCGACCGTTTTGTACATTGGGTACAGCGAAAGTATGAGCCACTTTTAATCAAGACCTTGAACAAAGGGAAATGGATTGTTGGGATTGCCGTCGCCATATTTGCCCTTACCGTTTTTATGTTTACAAGAATGGGTGGCGAGTTCATTCCTCAACTGGATGAAGGCGATATTGCATTTCACGCTATACTTAAACCCGGAAGCTCACTAAGTGAGACCATTGAGACCACAACTAAAATAGAGCGTATTGTAAAAGCCGAATTTCCAGAGGTGGATAAGATAGTAAGTCGTATCGGTGTGGCCGAAGTGCCAACAGACCCGATGCCGATGGATTTTGCCGATGTCTTTGTCATTCTAAAACCTCAAGACGAATGGGTGTCCGCAGATAACAAGGATGAACTTATTGATAAAATGAAGGATGCCGTGAGTATAATTCCTGGTGTCAATTATGAGTTTACCCAACCCATCGAAATGCGCTTTAATGAACTATTAGAAGGTATCCGTGAAGATGTTGCCATTAAAATTTACGGCGAGGATATTGACGTACTTGCTTCAAAAGCCGATGAGATTACAAAAATCATTGCAGGTACTGAAGGTATAGGCGATATGAGGGCAGAAGCCACTTCTGGACTGCCACAAATGACCATTAAATACAATCGCAACAAACTGGCTCAGTATGGGGTAAGTATAGACCAACTGAATACAATGGTGCAGTCCGCTTTTGCGGGCGGATATGCAGGGGTCATTTTTGAAGGCGAAAAGCGTTTTGATTTGGTCGTTCGGCTTGACGAGCAGAATCGTACCGATATAAGTGACATTCGGAATCTGTATATCAATTTACCGAATGGCTCACAGATTCCGCTTCAAGAATTGGCTACTATTGAATACACACCTGGTCCGATGCAGATAAGTCGGGACAATACCAACCGAAGAACCTACGTGGGCGTAAATGTGCGCGGACGCGATGTTGAATCCTTGGTCAATGAGATTAAGGAAAAACTGGATGCAAATCTTGATTTACCACCAGGATATTTTATCAGGTATGGTGGGGCTTTTGAAAATTTGGAAAGAGCAAGCGAGAAATTACAGACCGTCGTTCCTATTGCTTTATTGCTGATTTTCATTTTGATATATTTCGCATTAAAATCATTCCCACAAACCTTGATGATTTATTTGGCCATCCCAATGGCGACCATAGGCGGCGTGTTCGCCCTGTGGTTGAGGGATATGCCTTTTAGTATTTCCGCAGGTGTTGGATTTATAGTACTCTTTGGTGTGGCCGTCCTCAACGGATTGGTAATGATTAGCGGTCTGAATGAATTGAAAGACGAAGGTGTGACCAACTTGAAAGACCGCATCTTGGAAGGGACAAAGCGGCGAATTCGCCCTATAATGCTTACGGCTCTTACCGATATTTTAGGTTTCCTTCCAATGGCTATCTCAGCATCCGCAGGGGCTGAAGTGCAGCGACCCTTGGCGACCGTGGTTATAGGTGGCTTGATAACATCCACTTTATTGACGCTCTTTATCCTTCCCATCTTTTACCAATGGGTCGAGAAGCGTTCGGAACGCAAGAAGAAATTCAACCCAAAATTCGTTACCGCAACGGCTGTGGTCTGTCTTCTGTTTACTTCTACTTTCGCGAAAGCACAAGAAGTCCAACCGCAAGATTCTTTACCGGTTATTTCTTTGGAAAGGGCAGTAGAAATTTCCAAAGAAAACTATCCGTTATTGAAAACGAAACAAATGGAAATCCAGAGACAGAACGTACTTAAAGGTACTGCTTATGATTTTGGAAACACCAAGATTTTCACGGGCGGCGAAGAGATTTCGGATGGTCAAGGCATTTACACTTTAGTTGGTGTCGGGCAACAGAATATCGACCTCTTAGGTGTCGGTGCAAAAAAGCGACTGCAAAGAAAACGCATCGCTTTGGCCGAAGCCGCTCTCGACCTGTCTGAATTGCAAGTGGAACAGGAAGTGAAAAAGGCTTGGTCGCAGGCATACCAACAGCGACAGAAATTTGAACTGTACCGCGAGCTGGATTCCATTTATTCACAGTTTGAAACGGCAATACAACTCAATTTTGAAGTAGAAGCCATTTCCAGATTGGAATATTCATCGGCAAAAAATCAAGCGTTGCAAATCAGTAACAAACTGCAACAGGCCGAAAGCGATTATGCGATTGCCCTGCAAAAACTCAATCTATGGTTGGTGTCAGATACGTACTATTCAGTTCCCAGAAATCTTGAAGAAACCGAGGTAACTGTATTGGGAATGGACACCGATTTAGGAAAACATCCCGAGCTGGAACTTTCGCAAAGGCGCATCGAAGAAGCCGAGGCGAACTATGATGCAGCGCGTGCCGATTTGCTACCCAAGTTCAACCTTCAGGGCGGACTGCAACAGCTTAATGGCGAAAGCGGATTTTACACCTATCAGGCAGGCATTACCATCCCGTTATTTTCAGGAACACAGCGCAGTCAGGCCAAAGCCGCAAAAGTTGATAGTGAAATCGCAAAGACCAATGCAGACTTTACCCAGCGCCAACTGCAATCCGAATATCGGCAGGCCGTGCAAGCCTATCAAAAATGGAAGGCATCTTGGCAATTTTATAGGGAAAAAGCCTTACCACTTGCAAAGGAACAGCGCAAGGGTGCGCTACTTGCCTACAAGGAAGGTGCGGTGGACTATGCAGCATTCACGCAGATTATTCGGGATGCTATAAACACCGAAATGGATGCGCTGGAAGCTCTTGACAATTATCTAAAATCAGTATTCGAACTACAATATTTCAAGCAATAAAAAAATGAAAAACGTATCTAATTATATGGTTATCGGGCTAACAATAATGCTTTTGGGACTAACAGCCTGTGGGGATTCCAAATCCGAAACCGCCGAAAACAAAGGGAATAATCCCGAAACAGAAGAAGCACATTCAGAAGGCGAAGCTCAAGAAGTGATGCTTACACCACAACAATACAATGCCCTGCAAATGAAAGTGGACACGCTCGCACAGCGCAATATGAGCGGTTATGTGCAGGCTAATGGCCAACTCGAAGTGCCACCACAGAACGAAGCCACTATTACTTCGGTCTTAGGTGCAAATGTGGTTTCTATTGAGGTCATCGAGGGCGATAAAGTCAACAAAGGCCAGACGGTCGCTTATTTATCACATCCCAATATTATCCAAAAGCAGACGGATTACCTCAATGCGTATAGTAATAGCCAGTTTTTAAAGAAGGAATTTGAAAGGCAAAAAACTTTATACGATGCAGGTGTGGGTAGTGGTGCAAATTTTCAAAAAGCTGAAGCGGAATATCAGGCGTCCCGAAGTATGGCAAACGGATTGGAAGCACAGCTAAAACAATTGAGCATTAGTGCATCAGGTGTAAGAAACGGCACCATTTATCAAAGGGTTGCACTACGAAGTCCCATTGAAGGCTTTGTACAAAAAGTATCCATCAAAACGGGACAATATGTAGAACCTCAGACAGACCTAATGGAAATCGTGGACATCCATCACGTACACGCAGATTTAATGGTTTTTGAAAAGGATGTTTACAAAGTAAAAGAAGGACAGAAAGTTACCTTTAACGTCCAATCTATTCCTGGAAAAGAACTTACGGCGGAAATTTATTCCGTAGGAAAGACTTTTGAGCAGAATCCAAAAGCAATACACGTTCACGCCGAAATTGAAAATAAGGAGGGCAACTTGATACCGGGAATGTACATCCAAGGGCGCATTCAAACAGATAATACTATGACCACGGCAATTCCTGAAAGTGCCATAGCAGCAGACGGCGGAAAATATTATGTGTTTACAGCAGAAAAAGAAGGCGACAATTGGAAATTTACGCCTACTGAAATAGCTAAAGGCACTCAAGATAATGATTGGGTGGCTATAGATTTTTTGAATAAAATTGAACCTAACACAAAATACGCCTACAACAATGCCTATTATTTAATAGCAGAGATGAAAAAAGGGGAACTTGGTGACGATGACTAATAACAGATTAGAACGAAGATATGAGTGAAATTGAAAAACTATTGGAAGAAAAGAACGTGCGCCCAACAGCGATGCGCATCCTTATCTATAAGTTTATGGCACAAAAGGATAGTGCGGTTGCTATGAAAGATATTGAGTCTGCTTTTGCAAAAGCGGACAGGACCACATTGTACCGTTCCTTAAAAACCTTCGAGGAAAAAAACGTGGTGCATCAAATAGACGATGGTACAGGTATTGCAAAATATGCCCTTTGTGAAGAAGGTTGCAATTGTGAAATAGAACAAGATTTGCACTTGCACTTTCATTGCAGCAATTGTGACGAAACGGTGTGTTTGACCGAGCATAAAATTCCGCAAATAAATTTGCCCGATGGATTTTTGGCAGAGGAAGTAAACCTTGTACTAACAGGAATATGCGATAAATGCAATAGCATTTTACTATAATTATATACTAACGAAATTAATAGATTTTGAATAAGAGTACTTTTAGAATAAGTCAGATGGATTGTCCCTCGGAAGAGCAGATGATTCGTATGAAGTTAGATGGTTTTAAACAAGTCAAATACCTTGATTTTGACATTCCCAATAGAAAGTTAGAAGTATATCATACAGATGATGTAGATGAAATAAGTAAAGCAATCGGACAGTTGGGATTAGGCGATAGTTTCAAAGATACTGTAGATGCCGAGCCACCTGTTGGCAAAGATGAAAAAAAGCAACGTAAGATTTTATGGTGGGTCTTGGGTATCAATTTAGGTTTTTTTGTTGTAGAAATGGCTACGGGTTGGATATCCGGCTCAATGGGTCTTATTGCAGACTCATTGGATATGTTAGCAGATTCCATTGTGTATGGGCTGAGTCTTTTTGCAATAGGTGGTGGCATTACCCGAAAAAAGAAAGTTGCCGGAATAAGCGGATATTTTCAAATGGGGCTTGCCCTCTTGGGTTTCGTAGAGGTTTTACGAAGATTTTTTACTGAAAGTGAAACCCCATTGTTTCAATGGATGATTGTTATTTCAATCTTCGCTTTAATAGGAAATCTTATATCATTATGGTTAATCAACAAGACCGACAGCAAGGAAGCACATATGCAAGCAAGTGTCATTTTTACGTCCAATGATATCATAGTCAACGGTGGGGTAATACTTGCAGGTGTACTTGTTTATTTTTTAGATAGTAAATGGCCCGATTTGGTAATCGGTGGGATTGTATTTGCAATTGTAATGCGCGGTGCTCTAAGAATACTCAAATTATCAAAGTAAATTTTGAAGCGATATTAAATTTTATGAAATATAGATGAAAAAGAAAAAAGTAAACTTACGGGACTTAGATACCCAAGAACACTCGGGCGAGCATTCTCACGATGATGGTCATAACCACAGTAGCCCAGAAGAAATTTCAAATTTTAGAACTTATCTGCCAGCTATCTTCAGTTTTGTGATGCTGATAGTTGGAATTGCCATTGATTACTTTGATGCCTTTCCGTTTTTCAAAGGATGGATTCGCATTTTGTGGTACACAGTAGCATATATCCCAGTTGGATTTCCCGTGATTAGGGAAGGATGGAAAAGCATACTAAATGGCGATTTCTTTACTGAATTCTTCCTGATGTCAATTGCAACCTTGGGGGCTTTTGCCATTGGCGAATATCCCGAAGGTGTAGCCGTAATGCTATTTTATGCTGTGGGCGAACTCTTCCAGAATGCAGCGGTAAACCGTGCGAAAGGAAATATAAAAGCCTTACTCGATGTAAGACCAAATGAAGCTTTGGTTTATCGTGATAACGATTTTGTTTCCGTAAATCCCGAGACAGTCGAGATTGGCGAAAAGATACAAGTGCGTGTGGGTGAAAAAGTACCGCTCGATGGTATTTTGCTTTCTGATAAAGGTTCATTTAATACTGCTGCCTTGACAGGCGAAAGTAAACCTGATACTATCGCTAAAGGCGATACTGTCTTTGCTGGAAGCATCAATCTCGATGGTGTAATCGAGGTTGAAACCACAAAAGAATTTAAGGATAGTTCCATCGCAAGAATTCTGGATATGGTACAGAATGCAACTGCCAGAAAATCAAAGACCGAATTGTTCATTAGAAAATTTGCGCGGATTTATACACCAATCGTTGTATTCTTGGCAATCGGCCTGACATTCTTGCCTTACTTTTTTGTAGATGATTATGTGTTTAGAGATTGGCTATATAGAGCATTGATATTCCTTGTGATTTCTTGTCCTTGTGCATTGGTTATTTCTATTCCTCTGGGTTATTTCGGCGGATTGGGTGCGGCATCCCGAAACGGTATTCTCTTCAAAGGTGCATCTTTTCTCGATGCAATGACCAAAGTGAACACGGTCGTAATGGACAAAACCGGAACGGTTACCAAAGGGGTTTTCAAAATCAAAGAAATCAATTCCATCACATTTGAGGAAGCTGAGTTTATGAAATACCTGATGGCTATGGAAGAACAATCTACCCATCCTATTGCAAAAGCGATTCTCGAATACAAAGCAGACGGTTCGGATTATGAAGCGACTAATGTTTCAGAGGTTGCCGGAAAGGGATTGAAGGGTACAGTTAATGGGAAGACGGTGTTGGTAGGCAACAAAGCTTTGATGACTTCAAACAACATAGAAGTTCCTTCGGAAACGGATGGTATTGTGGAATCAATAGTTATGGTGTCCATAGATGAAAAGTTTGCAGGCTATTTAACCATTGCAGATGAACTAAAGGATGATGCGCACCAAGCCATTAAACAAATTAGGGATGCAGGAATTTCTAAGATTATAATGCTATCAGGCGACAAGGACTCTATTACACAGCAGGTTGCAAAAGAGTTAAATATCGATTGGGCAAAAGGTGGTCTGTTACCCGAAGATAAACTGAATGAAGTTGAAGAACTCAAAAAACAACCTGATACAAAAGTAGCATTTATTGGTGATGGCATCAATGATGCACCAGTTTTGGCCGCAAGTGGTGTAGGTATTGCGATGGGTGGTTTAGGAAGCGATGTCGCCATCGAAACTGCTGATGTTATCATACAGACAGACCAACCGAGTAAGATTGCAAGAGCGATTCAAATTGGTCGTTCAACTCGAAGTATCGTATGGCAAAATATTGGTTTGGCCTTCGGTGTAAAAGTAATAGTTCTAATTCTTGGTGCTGGTGGATTAGCAACAATGTGGGAAGCTGTTTTTGCAGACGTAGGTGTGGCATTGTTAGCTATCTTTAACGCAGTTAGATTACAAAGAATGACTTGGAGTTAAAAGACATTATGATAAAAAAAGCACATTGGGAAAACGTTTTTAAAACAAAATCTTTGAACGAAGTGAGTTGGTATGAAGTTGTGCCAGAAACATCTTTATCCTTTTTCAAGGAATCTAATATCTCTAAATTTGCTAAAATTATTGATATTGGTGGTGGCGATAGTTTTTTGGTAGATAATCTTTTAAAGTTAGGATACAACGATATTACAGTGTTGGATATATCTGGAGCTGCATTAGATAGAGCAAAGCAACGTTTAAAAGACCAATCAAAGAAAGTAAAATGGATAGTAGCTGATGCTGCTGATTTTTCACCACCTGAAAATTATGATTTTTGGCACGATAGAGCAGCATTTCATTTTTTAACCGATGAACAAAGTATAAGAAATTATTTTGAAACGGTTCAAAAACATCTTAATAAGAATGGTAATTTAGTTATTGGCACTTTCTCTGAAAATGGTCCCAAAAAGTGTAGTGGTTTAGAGATAAAACAATATTCGGAAACTACAATGACCGATCAATTCGAAACACATTTCGAAAAAATTAGGTGCATTAAAATTGACCATAAAACACCTTTTGATACAAATCAAAATTTCGTTTTTTGCTGGTTTAAAAAAATAATGTAATCAGTCAAAATGATTACCATTGAATATTTTTGAATAAACGAAAGGTAAATGAGCAAATTCTACAAATCATTCAGCATATAACGTAACACATTAAAGTCCTTTAATCCTGAAATTTGTACTGTACAAATAAGAATGCGATTATGGAAACTA
>TARA_R110002012_G_scaffold289712_2_pt1 | contig 11031 bp, 23 predicted proteins | sample TARA_R110002012 | Tara Oceans TARA_R110002012 (sample SAMEA4396515) | marine metagenome | biome: Westerlies Biome; feature: [DCM] deep chlorophyll maximum layer (ENVO:01000326); material: water (ENVO:00002006), including particulate matter (ENVO:01000060) such as... | depth 40 m
CCATGCTCACCCCACGGATTACTCTTGGATGTGATATGGCCCGATACACTTTCAACCTGAGAACTACCATGAATCGTTTCTTTATCTATCGAAACCCTCGCAAGGCAGCAAGGTATATGTGCGACAAGCATGTAGTCAAGATGCCCCTAGAAGAGGCGCAGCAACTATGCACAGCGCATCGTTGGCTAGATGGTGACGATGTTGCCGACGATAAGGGTCTGTACAAATCGGCACATCTCAATCATCCCGCATCTGTCTGGGTTCGATCCTCTTATGACAACTACATGTGGGCTTTCATGCACTTCGAAGCGTTATTAGAGGAGAAGTTGCGCAGGTATCCAAACAATCCGCCTCATAAATCAGGTGAGTTACTTGACTATCTGTATGTTCCCCCTGTCAACATCAATCGTTTCGTGGGGTTTACAACCCCTCCCCAGTGTATGCCTGACGAGTACAAGCACAGCAACTATGTCACTGCATATCGTAACTACTATCGACAAGCCAAGAAGCATATCGCAACTTGGAAATCACCCGCAACACCACCGAAATGGTGGTAAGGAGATAAATCATGGACCCAACTAGATTTCTAGAAGCAACCGCATTTGCTCGTGGTGTTATAAAAAGCAATACCAGAGAGTCTCTAGAGGATGACTGGTATGAATTCTCTGATGACATCGACATCAACATCTACTGGGTAGGTGACGGCCCTATAAAGGCTGTTGCTCATCCCATCCGCGAGAATGAAGATGGTACTCGTTGGACTGATACCACTAGAGATAGCGCAGTTCTGCCTGTTTCTGAAGATGTCATGACATACAGGCGTACTGTGTTTGCCCCATCAGTAAACACTGAAGACCCAAATCAACCGATGAGTGCTAAAGAGACTGGCCGTTTGCTCTGTCACAATGGCATGGAACCCTATACCGAACCGGAGGTAGAACATGAATAGCACATGGGATCCCGAAGGTTGGTATGTCTACAACGATGGTGGCCGTTCAAAAGCAGGGCGTAAGGGCAATGCAGGTGACTGCGTGACCCGCGCCATTGCGATTGCATCTGGTCAGCCATACGATCTGGTATACGAGAGACTGGCAGAGGGTAATGCCACACAACGAAAGTCCAAGAGAGAGCGTAAGTCCAAGAACCGCTTCAAGGTTCGCACCGCTAGTCACGGTATTTATACGAAGCGCAAGTGGTTCAAAGACTACATGGTCGAACTTGGCTTTGAATGGACGCCCACTATGCAGATAGGTAGTGGGTGTCAGGTGCATCTCAGGGCCGACGAGTTGCCTCAGGGTCGCATCGTTGTTGCTGTAAGTAAGCACTATGCTGCTGTAATAAACGGAGTTGTACAAGATACTCACGACTGCTCACGGGATGGTACTCGTTGCGTCTATGGGTATTGGAAACTTAAACAGGAGAAATCATCATGAAACCATTCGGACTGTTTGAATTGCACAGCGTACTTGGCGCTAAAACATTTTGGCTATTCATAACAGGATGCGCTTTGTTCTCTATTGCTTGCGCATCTGTGTTCGTAACTGCGCTTGTACTGCTGTCACGGATATCATGAAAAGCCGAAGACAGCGCATGAATGATGCCAGTAAGGGCATAGCATTCCGCCTGCTCAGTGCGCTCGACAGGATCACTCCGATCATTGTCGTGTTCACTGGGTTTGGCGGGTCATCCAATCTCAAAACAGGTGACATGGTTCAGTCTTGGGTTATGCTTGAACACGTTGACCCTGTAACCGCATGGCAAACGCACGAAGACTACGCTGTATGCGGTGACTGTAACCTACGGCATGGTGCAAGTGATGTGCGTTGCTATGTCAACAAGGGACATGCACCGCTTGCTGTCTGGAAAGCGTTCCATCGTGGCAAGTATCTGGTAGTCGGCGTAGACATTGAGTTTGAGGATGCTGTCGAGCGTATCAACGATGCCCCCAATCGCGGGGGATCATACGGCGATCCGCTTGCTGCTCCCGCTGTCTTCTCCAGACTTTCACCTGTTACCTCTTACACCCATCAGCAAAACAATCCGATCATCGGTGAGTTGATAGAGGATGGGCAAGACCCTCGCATTCATAACATGGCATCAGTCGAGACCGTTTATGACAAGCGCAGGGCGAACCAATCTGGATGGCGTACATATCGAATCGTCAAAGAGACCGACAGTCTTGAAGATGACGAGATCATGTGCCCTTGGAATCCAGACAAACCAAGGAAGGTTCAGTGCGTCAGTTGCAAGTTGTGCGGAGGGGCAAAGATTAGCGCCCCAAATATAGCAGTGCGTCCACTCGGGCGCGAACACCATTAATGCAAGGAGAAACCCATGTTAGACAAAGTACCTTACGATGTATATGTATCAGACCCAAGGCCATTCTCATTTGATATGCCGTCCAACTCTGTGGATAAGGGCGGTCTATCTGCGATGGATAAGATATCCAAGGGTCAACAGGTTGTTGTTATCTTCAAATCGAACCTGCGCAAGGATAGCGATTGGGTTCAGGTGATCAGGAAAAAGATCGCCGTCAAGCGATTGAACGGGTACAAAAGTAAAAAGAAGTTCAAGATTCGCTGCGAAGTGAATGAGTCTCCTAATTCTGTAAAGAAACTTAGGCAGAATGTCCATCTGGTAATCGAGCGAGTACGTTAGCGCGTCTGTCGCTCCTCCGAAGGTGCGCGGGGCATCTTTAACGTCCTATGTCCGGCAGGCGTGTGGGTCATAGGCATAGGGCGACCCCGCATTCTTTTCATTTAACTTGTAGTACTACAAGTCTCAAGGAGATATTGATGACAGAATATTACGTTACATACAGCAAGGCAAACCGATACAAAGTTCCACATAGCAGTCAGAATCGTACTGACTTGGAGCAGACACAGAAAGCCCATGCGTTGGCTCAACGGCAACTCCAACAGTGGCATTACGAGATGCACAAAGTTGACAGAGAGTTGAGGAGGCGCTTATGAAAAAGCGCATTCACGTTAACAGGCATCACGTTGCCTACAACAAGAAGCACAGGAATGACCCTGACTTCACATCCCGCCCACCAATCACAGTCAAGACGTACAAAGGTAGTATGCCCACCGATTATGTTCGTATCATTGGTGACGTAAGGCTTGTGTATCAACCATCCAATCCATTATCATGTGGTGCAGAGATCTGGATAGAGACAGACTCTGACATTTACATTGGATCAACCAACGAAGTTATATAGGAGAATAACTATGGACTTAGCAATAGCACCATGCAATCCTGACAGACTTTCAGATGGCATCGCCATATATGACAAAGATAGTCCGGGCCACCCTTTATTGGTCATCTCTGAGATGGATCATATCGTAAACCTTAACCGTCAACTGTTCGCATGGATTGAATGGTCAAGAGTAGCCAAGAGTATCCCTGACATCGAAGAAGACCAGATGCCTAAGTCATACGGAGGCACAAAATGAAAAGCAGGTTTACTGCTCAGAGTTATGAGCCGTCACTAGATCCGCCTGAGATTCCGCCTCGTGAGTTAAGAGAGGGAATGTCTGTCAGTTACTGGGACAGGTGGATGATAATAGATGAAATTATTAGAAATGATTTCCTTCTAGTTGACAAAGACGGCAAGGAATATTGGGTCAAGCGAGAAGAGATGGAAGTGCTTGAGCCTCTAGAATAGAACTATAGCGAAGGGTTATATCTCAGCCCTTCTTATTGTCGGATCCAGTTCCGTATTCGTTAACCGCTTCCTGCTAGTGGCTTGCATCAAGGTTGTGACGGAGCATCCTTTCAACTTCTCAACGGAGAAACAAAATGAAACAAGGTAGCATCAGTACCATGCATAGGTCAACATACGAAGCGATATCGGCCATGTGCGAAAAGGCTCGGGAATATTCTCTGAGCAAAGTCGATGTCGTTCTCCCTGCAAAGAGCGTTAACATTCTTGAGCAGCCAATCGGTTGGTCGGCGGTTCACCCCGGATACAGACAGGCAGAAGTGAGAATGCCTGACGGTGGTGATGTAAAGGTCAAGTTTGACAAGATCGCTCAAGACCAACTGGCATCCTTTTGCGCTCCCGGTGCAGTAGCCTATCTAAGGCATTGCGCTGAGGAGGGAAGGTTTGATCTGATTGCTGACAACCTAAATGCTTGGTTAAGTCACTCACCTAAACTCAGGATGTTAAGAATGACAAAGACGGATCACTCAGGCTATGATTATGTGGTCAGGTCTTTTCACTCTGAGCAGTATGCAAGGATAGATAACGAGTTAGTCCTAGACTATGCTCGGCCTGTTCTTGAGAATTACCCTGCTCTTGAGGTTAAGTCTCTAAATTTAGGAGACAACGACATGTCTATGAAGTTTACTACTCCGCGAGTGAGGGGAGAGGTTACCGTTGGCGACATTGTTGAGTCAGGTATCTATGCCAGAAACAACGAGGTCGGCAAGGCTCCTCTTGAATTCTCTCAGTACCTTGGGAGGCTTGTCTGCCTAAACGGAATGGTCTCAGCCTTTCCCTTGGAGCGTATTCATCGCAGGCATAAGGGTCGCAAGTTAGGTATCGGTATACTTCCTCAGTTTCATGAGTTGTATGGTCATACAAGAACTGAAGATGGTCTGGCAGCATATGGTATAGAGTCCGAGATGATTCAAGGTCTCAGGTTGCAACTGAAGCGAGCAATCAATTCAGCGCTAGACAGTGATGTATTCAGGTCTCAACTTGAGAAGTTATCCAAGTCTGCGCGACAGGAAACTGCCCTGAGTAGATTCTCTAGGGCTGACTTCAAAGATCACAACGCCTTCCCTGCATTGCGTGTTCTTGAGAAAGACTTTGGCGCTCTCGCTGATTATGTCAAGACAGAGATCCACCAAAACTTTGCAGCAGATGGTGACCACACCAAGTGGGGCTTTGCCAATGCAATCACTAAGGTCGCTAACGAGGCGAAGGCTTACTCTACCGCTACTGAGTTGGAATCCCTTGGCGGTAAGGTAGTTGCCCTTAATGACTACCGTTGGAAAGCATATCAGGAAGCGGAGTACATGGCAGAAGCGGCCTGATATATGACATCTGAATCAGCCAATGTTCCTGAGATGTTCAAAAATGTACCGTGGCGATCCTGCACAATCAATGTTAATTTTGGTGATTGTCCCGAAGACGTTACGATCTACTTGGCTGAACTGGGTGTCGAGAACATTGTCTATAGTTCCGAGAGGAGCGACAGGAAAGAGATGGTGGCCTACGTTGCCAGAAATGGTGGCGCAGACTCAATGACCCTTCCAACAATCCTGCGTATGAAACCGTCATGGAGAAACACCAAGTTATTCGATGCGGTTTTGTACTACTGTAAACTTATGACCAAGAAGTACAGTTATGTTTACATCGGTACGCCAGACAATGACCCACATGTCGATAAGCGTGTAAGGATTATCTCTCAAAGGTTCCGAGTTCTTTCGGTATCTAAGGGAGTCATTACCGCTGTACCAGACTAGACCTACCAATTCGCCCCCCTTCTTGGGGGGCACTTTTTTTTTGTGCCTAAAATCCCCAAAATTAGGTAACTTGTAGTACTACAAGTCTCGCCTTATCTTTCGTATAGCCTCTCTACCCATTCCTCATCTTCTTGATCCGCTCTTGGGATCTCAGATTCCTCCGATACATCCTGCTCGTCTAACTCCTTCATTTTTTCACTGATAGAGAACCCTATGTCTCCATCATAATGGCTTTTCTTTCTACTCATGTACATCACCTCATATTCTGATTATACCATTTTGCGGTACAAAAGAGGGACTGCGAAGTTTGAGCGATGATGACAGTATTTAAAAAGAGGGGCCTTACAGTCTCTCTCTCAGAACTTTATGAATTTCGTACTCAAATACATCAAATATACCTAAAATGTCGTGGTTAAATCTTGTTTTCCAGTATCTATGCCAACTTCTTGGGCTCATGTTCATGAACTTAGCCCTGACCACCTCTGTTCTTTGAGTTTTGCCGGTTCCGTTGCACTTAAAACACTCAATGACCTTGTATCCTGTGTGTAGATTTCCTCTGCCGTTGCATTTACCGCACTTGTCTGAGCCTGCTGACTCTACCAAAGCAAGATAAGCGATCATTCCAATAAAAGTATTGTAGTTTTGATACCCTGAAACTTGTTTCTTGTGGTTCCACTCATGTTCTTTAGCCATTTTTTCTGTTGACCAGTAGACATACTTCCAGACATCAAAAAAATAGTGCCTCTCATTTGCGTATTTTAACCTTGCGTATTTAGATACAATGGGGCTCAATCCCGCCATAGCAAAGCATACATCTTCCCATGGCATTCTGGGGTTGTGCCATATGCTAGATGATTTGGTAGTTAAGGATTTTATATTCTCCTTAGAATACTTCCTCAATTTGGGTCTCCGCAAATATCTTTTTTGTTGGTTTCTTTTCTAGAGACAAATCAATTTCTCCCGTTTCAATGTAATTCTTGAACTGCTCGCAAGCCATCTCGCTTCTTGCGCACAGTTTGTATATGAATGCGCTGCAATCATCGCATGGGCAATCCTCGTCCTTGAGTATATCTAAAAGTGTTGCCCTCATTTTTCTTTTCCTGAGTCCATAACTGACATGAGTAATCCTCGCATCAGGTTATGGCTAATTGTTGTTCCATCAGGAAATTCAAATTCTCCCTCCTCTGGAGGAAGTATAGACCTGTCTCGATAATATTTAAGATAATGCGCGAGCGACTCAAGTCCGGTGTACCTTTCTCCTGATTTTTTTGCATCATCCATGCTGAAATACCTGCTTCATAAAATTTTGGGCAGATCCGTCTTTAACCATTCCAGTGGTGAACCTGTAGACAGACCAACCGTCAAGTGCCGCGAGGTTGTATTTTTCGCAGTCCTTGGCAAATCCTGATCCTCTGGTGTGCCTGCCCATCGAGTATGTTCCCCCCTCTATCTCTACGGCAATGAGAAAAGGAGGCCAAGCGAAATCAAACCTGAATCTCCTGCCATCAAGGAAGACATGCTCTTCCTCCCACGCAGGAACATTAAGTTCTTTAAGCACATGGGCGAATAATAACTCTCCCTCACTCCTCTTTGTAGCCATCTTCCATTTCTTTAGATGTTGGTTCAATTAATTTTGGCGTTGGTGATCGTCTGCTTCCCTTAAATGAAAAAGCCTTTCCGCTGAACCAAAGTGGCAGCGTTGGATGCTCTGGATCATAACGATTCTTTAGGCACTTAATGTATCCATCCGGCTTTCTAAGCCACTCCTCATCATCTGCGTTAGCAAAAAGTTTCTCCTGCTTCTTGACATCCTTCCATATCAGGAATGCGTAGTCCGCAAGATCTGAAATCTCACCACTACCTTTGATGTCCATCTTATCTCCCATCTTTGTTTCTGATTCCCCTTTTCTCATATGGGCTACCAGATGTATGTGAAGTCCGGTCGTTCTCGCTGCCTCCTTTAGCATGCGAACAAAGTTCTTCTGACCCAAATTCAAATTGGCCTGATCAGTATTTAGATCTACCATCATGAGCGAGTCTATCACAAGATGAGTGAAGTTATTCGCAGAGGCCCATCTGGCAAGAGCGATTATCTCCTGACCCCTGACATGCTCCTCTTTTCCGTATATGTATACCTTTCCCTGAAGGTAGTCCATTACATAACTTGCAGCCTGTACTGTCGGTTGACCTATTCCAAGAGACTGCTTGACCATTCTCTCAATCTGAACGTGGAATGCCATTTCAGGAGACCAGAACAGCACCTTCTCCTTCTTGTCTGTAAATTTTCCTGCAGACCACCATAAGCAAAACTGCTGAAGCAGCGCTGATTTACCATGTCCGTTGACTCCCGCCCATATTGATAGAGTTCCGGGAATAATTCTAAGGTCTGTATCGAGCAGGCATGGAATCTTGCAGCCTGACTTTAAGTTACGATTCTCAATCCACTCTAGGGTTGCATCACGAAAGTTGTTAGGGGCGAAAACATGCCCTGAAACGTCTTCAGGTGTCATATAACCATCTAAATCAGGCGTGATTAAGTCCATCAGGCTTCCTCGTATCTTGACATTGGGTCATCATTGTATTCCACCCACCTCTCTTGTTCAAGAAATTTTTTCGCACCCGGAACCCACTTGCCAGATTCGCTAGACCATTCTTCTGACTCTGTATGCTGCTCAAGGCATTTTATTATCTTTACCGACTGGACCTCTAGACTATTCAGGATCCAGTATTGATGCAACGCTCTTCTAACTCCAAGTCTGTGCTTTGGATAGATGCTGCAGAACTTCCAGTAACCGGGGGTCTTTGGCTTTTCCGTAATATTATTTTCTTTTAATGATTCTTTTAGTCCTACCACGTTAGTAGACTCAGACCCTACCATGTTGGTAGACTCTACCTCTATTGTGGACACAGAATTCAGTCGGTACACGTTGGTGTCGTTATACCTCTGCTCTCTCTCAAGAGTTCCGATCTTGACCATTTCTGAAATCATCTTGCTGCAATAAGAGGGCGTATGCCCACTTCTTTGGGATATCTCCTCAAGGCTTGGAAAGTATGGCTGAGGGCAACTTAGTATTGCGCCTAGGACTCTAATGTGCCCTGCCTTGTGCCTGTGGTCACGAAGAACGTATACTGGGATTGGTCCCCAGAAGTCTCCACGGTTCATAGCATTCTCCATTGGTGCAATCTGTAATTGTTCTTTCTGGCTACCCTGTCAACCTCTAACTGTATCTTAGACTCAAGGGATTTTATAACTCTCTTGAGGGAGGGCTTTGAGGTTGTACAGAGATCACAGATTTCCCTTTGAGTTAGATGGCATCTCCCATCGGAGTCTGCCTTGAAAATAATAACGAGAGAGACCATCTTCTCCAGAGTCGAAAGAGACCTTGCTCGGATTATGACGGTCATCAAATGCTCTTTTTTTTCCTGAAAAGTCAACATTTTCAATAACTTACATAGGGGTTGTGTTATGCAAGACCGTATGGTAATCTACCCTAAATGGGAAGTCAAGACAAATACGTCAAGTGGGTCAGAAGTCAGCCATGCTGCGGGTGTGGAGTCTACGGAGTAGAGGCTCACCATGTTAGGGTTGGAACCGGAATAGGGAAGAGACCTCTAGATCTTCATACAATTCCCGTTTGCAGGGCTTGCCATATGAAATGCCATGCGTCAAAATATACCATAGAGGACCAACTAAGATGGATGTATCAGACACAGAACCGAGCAACAGCAGAATCTCTTATAAAGTGGTGATCTTGACTACTCTTTGGGTAGACAATGGTCCAGAGCATGATTCCATAGCGAGTCTGTCAAAACAAATTGTCGAGCATGAAGTGACTGAACTTCTTGATGGGGCTGGATTTAGAATTGGCGAGACCGGGTACGAGTTCAACACCGCTGTTAATTCCATTGAGTTCGTACAAAGGAACGACGTACACTGATGGTTAACAAGAATTGGATTCTCAGAAACAATCAGATCAGGGATCTTTGCTCTTCTTGGGTTTCTTCCTTAGAATGTGGTAACGCTCATGGAGATGAGCAGGTAATTCACATTACGGCCAAGCCGTACAAGAGAACAAGATCACTTGAGCAAAACGACAAGTTTCATTCTTGGTGTGGATCAATTGCCGAAAAGACTGGGCACACCAAAGAAGAGATTAAGTACATCCTAGTGGAACAAGTGTTTGGTTCGGAGGATTACATTAATCTTCAAGGTGAGCCAAGGTCTAGGCTCAAACAAACATCTTCAATGACCGTTTCAGAAATGTCAGAGTTAATAGAGAGAGCAACACAAATTGGAATAGAACTTGGGGCGGATGTCCCAGAGGTGACTTATGAGTAACGGACACTCAGCAGAGGCTATAGAGGCTACTTGCCCAGAGGAAGATGATTGGGCTCAACAGGAATACTTAGAGGAGCAGCAAATGCAGGCTGAAGAAAAGAAGTTGAAGTTCAAACCAATCAAGACAGGTCAATCAAAAGGTAAGGAGAGCAAAAAAGAGTTTCTTACCAAACTGGTAACTGATCACGGTCTCATTCCAGAAGAGGACATCTTCAACAAGGATGGCAAGTGGGCTATCATAAAACTGACTGGAGTAGAAAAGATCCAGAACAACCTTAACATCAAGGTCAAGTTTGAAAGCGTTGTGATTCAAAAAGACTTCTCTGTTATTAAGGCAACGGCTATCGGTCAGCACGAAGTAGTAGAGAGTTACGGAAGCGCTGCTAAAGGAAAGCACCCAGACGGTAATGTGTCTCACAGTTACGTTGTAGAGATGGCTGAGAAGAGAGCAAAGAATAGGGCTGTTCTTAAACTATGCGGAGCATATAAGTACGGAGTCTATTCAGAGGACGAATCAGAAGACTTCAGGCAAGAGTAAAGTGTACAACGAAACTATTTGGCCCCTTCAAGAGTCCGACATAGATGCGGACACTTGCAAGAAATGTGGAATATGCTGTAGAGTAGAGATTAGGCCAAATTGGAGGGATCCAAGACAGTTTGAATGGCTTGAGACTATCGTTAGCGAACACTCTAACATAGAGTACAAGGACGGGGGCATAAGCATAGTATGCTCCCATCTTGTGAAACTAAAGGATAAGAACGGAAAGACCGCTCTCTCTCAGTGCGGAATTTACGAAGAAAGACCTCAAATATGCAGAGACTTCAACTGCGTAAGTTGGGCAAAGTTTACAAACAATCACTCTCAGTATTACGAAGTCCTTAATAAACTTGGAATCGACAAACCAGAAAAGGAACAATCATGACAAAGAAGACAAGCAAAAAAGTTGTACCTATAACCTCCGATAAAAAAGAAGCGGAAAAAATTATTCTTGATCTTGTAAACGCATCATCTAACGTGGTTAGATCTGTCCTTGAAGTTGGAAGCGCAATGGCAAATGAATGTCACGATTTAGACGATATTATTCGAAAGGCAGCGGAAAAGTACAATTTCAAGAGAGAACACTATTATCAGGATTACAAACTGTGAGCCACTGGTACGACAAAGAGGGTAACCCAAAGTACGAGGTTCTTGGAAAGTCTGGAATCAGGCCAACCAC
>TARA_R110002012_G_scaffold68798_3_pt1 | contig 11029 bp, 10 predicted proteins | sample TARA_R110002012 | Tara Oceans TARA_R110002012 (sample SAMEA4396515) | marine metagenome | biome: Westerlies Biome; feature: [DCM] deep chlorophyll maximum layer (ENVO:01000326); material: water (ENVO:00002006), including particulate matter (ENVO:01000060) such as... | depth 40 m
TACACACGATTGCTACAACAGGGAGGCCTAGCCAGTAACGACACAAGCGTCGCGAAGAAGGGCGGTTTCGTTGCATAAGAAGGTCGCTTACCTGGGAGCTAGAGAAGACAAGCAGTAGGAGAGATTTGGTTTTCAAGTGTAACTAAAAGGTATCAAGCGTATCACGCGAAATGCTGGCAGAAACGACATCTGTTCCGTGCTTTAGGATGACAGTGACACACGTATTCTTCACCCTCAACAAAGTCCATTTTATTTTAAGCCTCAACGCGAGGGTCGGCATGATTGATCAACTGGAATCTGCCTTTAATTTTCATCAGAAAGCAGTGAGTTTACGCCAGGCACGCCATGACGTGTTGGCGGCAAATATCGCGAACGCCGATACGCCGAACTATAAAGCGCGCGATATCGATTTTGCTAGCGAGTTGAAAAAAGCAGTAGACGGTTCTCAGCATGTGTCCGGTTCCTCGGGTGGCGGGCTGACATTAGCACGTACCACAGAAGGCCATATTGCTGGAGAAGGCCCCGCTTGGCGTGGAGCCGGCAACGCCGATTTACTTTATCGCATTCCTGATCAGCCTAGTTTGGATGGAAACACGGTGGACATGGATCGTGAGCGCACGCAGTTTGCGGATAACGCTGTTCGCTATCAAGTCGGGCTCACCATGCTTAACAGCCGTATTCAAGGGCTGAAAAATGCCATGCAGCCTGAATAAACCAAGTCAAACTAGTGAGGAGTTAACCACCAATGTCGATGTTTTCCACATTTGATATTGCCAGCTCAGCAATGAGTGCTCAGGCCCAGCGAATGAACGTCACTGCGAGCAATATGGCGAATGCCGATAGCGTTGCTGGACCCGATGGCGAGACTTACCGAGCCAAACAGGTAATGTTTGAAACTCAGGCACACACTAACCGTTATGGTGTTGGTGGCGTTCGTGTGACCGAGGTGGTGGAAGATGACTCCCCGCTTCGCATGGAATATATGCCCAACCACCCGTCGGCGGATGAGGATGGTTACGTGGCTAAACCCAATGTTGAGCCCGTACACGAAATGGTCAATATGATTTCTGCCTCGCGCTCCTACCAGGCCAATGTCGAAGTATTTAATACCAGCAAGCAAATGCTGATGCAAACGCTGTCGCTGGGTGAGGGATAATCATGAACACTATTGATACAAGTATCGTTAGCAGTGTTAACAGCGGCGGCGCCAGTGGCCTATCTGCTCGTCAATCAGATGAGCTTCGTAACAGCTTTATGACCCTGCTAATCACTCAGTTACAGAATCAAGACCCGCTGAAGCCGATGGAAAACTCGGAGATGACCTCGCAGTTAGCGCAGATTAACACGGTCAGCGGTATTGAAGAGTTGAACAGCACGCTACAGGGCATTACCCGTCAAATGGATGCTAACCAGGCACTGCAGGCAAGCGGTTTGATTGGTAAGGGTGTCATGGTGCCCGGCAAGCACGTGTTGTTAGAGCAAGATAGCGACGGAAAAACTTACACAACACCTTTTGGGATAGAGTTGGCCGAGCCAGCGAAGAACGTTAAAGCGACAATTGTTGGCGAAGGTGGTCAAGTGATCCGCCGGTATGATCTTGGTTCGCTGGACGCAGGCACACAGTCATTCGATTGGAATGGCTTAGATGATCAAGGGGCGGCAGCAGCGAGTGGTCGGTATTCTGTGCAATTAGAAGCGACTGATGCTGATGGCGAAAAAATTGAATCCACCGCCTTACAGTACGCAGTAGTCAACAGAGTAACGCCTAATGATGGCAGTGGCGGCGTGCGGCTGGATCTAGGCGCTATTTACGGTCAAGTCAGCCTAAACGACGTTAAACAAATTCTTTAAAAACTAATTAAATTAAGTATTTAATTAAACACAGCTTTCTTAGGGGAACATCATGAGTTTTTCGCAAGCACTCAGTGGTCTAAGCGCTCAGCAACAAAAACTAGGCGCTGTCGGTAATAATATCGCCAACTCGCAAACCGTTGGCTTTAAAAGCTCCAACGTGCAGTTCGCCGATGTCTATGCAGAGTCGCGTATCGGTCTAGGCGTTCGTACTGCAGGCGTATTACAGAATTTCAGCCAAGGTAACGTTGAATCAACCAACCGCAATATGGATCTAGCCATTTCGGGCGAAGGCTTTTTCCGCTTTCAGCAGCCTAATGGCGAAGTAGGTTACTCACGAAACGGTCAATTAACCATGACCGCTGACGGTCGCATGGTAAATGCCCAGGGCGCGCAGATCATGGGTTATGCAGCCGATGCTCAGGGTAATGTGCAACCAGGTGGCGATGTTGCCGCTCTAAGTGTAGATGCAGGAAGCCTACCGGCTAGCGCTACTGCAAATCTGAATGTTTCACTGAATCTCGATTCAGGCGAAGCGGCGTTAGTAGATGGACAGGGGGGATATACCACCCCTACCGCGACGGAAGTTGCTAACGGGCTGGACTCAAGCCAGTACTCTTACTCCACGAATGGCACGATTTACGATTCTTTAGGCAATGCCCGCAATTTAACCATGTACTTCACTAAAACGGCGGCAAACCAGTGGCAAGTGGATGCGCGCATGTCTGGAGGCCCGGCGGGCGCACCGACCTATGCGTTTACGGATATTGCAAATGGTCAAAATTTTGATTTTACCTCTGATGGTCGCTTAAACAATGCCTTCACCGCTTTTGAGTTGAACTTAAACTCTCCAGGTGCAGTTACATTAAATAACGTTGCTTATACTGACGGTAATAATGACGGCACTTATGAGGGAACTGATGCAGCAGGTAATGCTGTAACGTTTCAGAGTGAATTCGGAAATGAATTAACCAGTCAGCAGATTGAGATTGACTTTGCGACGACGACTCAGTTTGCAAATAGCTCTACCGTTAATGACCTTAACCAAGATGGCTATACATCAGGTGCCTTGGTGGGCGTAACCATCGAAAATGATGGCACTGTAATGCGTAACTACTCAAACGAGCAGTCACGTGCGGCCGGTCAGATTGCGCTGGTTAGCTTCCGTAATTCCGAGGGCTTGAAGCCCAATGGCGACAACTTGTGGACCGCCACAGCGTCATCAGGACAGGAACTGGTGGGTGCTCCTGGAACAGGTCTGCGCGGTTTGATTCAGCCCAGTGCGGTGGAAACCTCTAACGTTGATATGGCCCGTGAGCTCGTCGATATGATTGTTGCTCAGCGCGCGTATCAGGCTAACTCGCAAACCATCAGCACCCAGGACGAGCTCCTGCAGACCATTATTAATCTGTAATGATCGGTCACCTTTGTAAGGAGTAAGTAGCGTGGATCGAATGATCTATACCGCCATGAGTGGTGCGAAGCACACGATGGATCAGCAGTCGGTGGTGAGTAATAACCTGTCGAATGTCAGCACCACCGGGTTTCGTGCACAGCTTCAGGCTGTTCGTTCCGTCCCTGTGCAGGGTGAAGCATTACTGGCAACGCGAACGTCGGCAGTCACGACCACGCCAGGCAGTGATTTTTCTCAAGGCCCGGTAGAGTTTACCGGTCGTACACTTGATGTCGCGATGCAAGATGATGCGTGGATGGCGGTATTAGCCGACGACGGTACTGAAACCTACACAAGGCGCGGCGACCTGCAGATTGATAGCGATGGCGTGCTGCTGAGTGTCGGGCGCCCGGTAATGGGGGAAGGCGGCCCAATTGCTATCCCTCAGGGGGCCCAGGTATCGATAGGTGCCGATGGCACTATCAGTGCCATTCCTGAAGGGGTGGGTCCAGAAGCATTGGTAGAAGTTGGTCGCATTAAGTTAGTGACACCCGGCGCAGGCGGCATCACACGAGGCGAAGACGGTCTCTTCCGTGCTCCCCCCAATGAAGAAGGGGCGCCGGGGGCCTTGCCCGCTGATGAAAATGCCCGATTGGTGAGTGGTGCCCTGGAGGGCAGCAACGTCAGTGCTGTCGATGCCATGGTATCGATGATTGATGTTGCGCGTCGCTACGATATGCAAATGAAGATGCTGAGTACCGCTGACGAAAACGCCCAGCGCGCCAATGGCATTCTTTCTATCCAAGGTTGATGCAGACCATTCGACGCTGATGTAAGCGAGTCGGTCAGAGGAACGTAATTATGATTAAGTCATTGTGGACAGCTAAAACCGGTTTGGAAGCTCAGCAAACCAAGCTTGATGTCATTTCAAATAACCTGGCTAACGTGAGCACGAACGGTTTCAAGCGCTCACGTCCGGTATTTGAAGATTTGCTATACCAAAACATGCGTCAGCCCGGTGCCCAGAATAACATTCAGGATCGACTGCCTTCAGGCATGCAGGTGGGTACCGGTGTACGTGCGGTAGCCACTGAGCGTCTGCATACCCAGGGTGGCTTGGAGCAGACTGAAAACTCACGTGACCTGGCGATTAGCGGCCAAGGTTTTTTCAAGGTGTTAATGCCGGATGGAACCACAGGCTACACTCGCGACGGCAGTTTTCAGTTAAACGAAAATGGCCAAATGGTGACCGCCAATGGTTATCCCGTTGAGCCTGCTATCTTTTTACCGGCCAATGCACTGTCAGTAAGCATTGGGGAAGACGGTACGGTGAGCGTTCGCCAGCCAGGCGTCGCCCTCGATAACGAAGTAGGGCAAATTACCGTCAGCACGTTTATTAATCCAGCGGGCCTACAAAGCATTGGTGGCAACCTCTACCTGGAAACAGGGGCCTCCGGCGCGCCTAACGAAAATATGCCCGGTATGAATGGTGCCGGTCGGTTGTTTCAAGGCTTTGTGGAAACCTCCAACGTCAATGTCGTTGAAGAAATGGTCAATATGATTCAGACCCAGCGAGCCTATGAAATTAATAGCAAAGCGGTGTCTACCAGCGACGAGATGTTGGCACGCTTGAGCCAGCTGTAACGCTTGTGACTTACAAGGCTTATTTACAATAGGTTGGGCTATGCTGGAGTTGCACCACATGTCACGTCGTATTGCGCTAGCGGGGCTGGTGCTTTTCTTATTGGTTGTTGCCGGGTGCGCGCAAATTCCACGCGCGTCCGTGGTGGGGGAGCAAGAGCAGATTAGTATTGCTGACCGCCCGCCGCCCATTCCAAACGGGTCTATTTACCAGGCGAGGCAAGGCTACCAGCCATTGTTTGAAGATCGCCGACCGCGCTCAGTTGGCGATATTTTAACAATCGTTCTGGATGAGCAGGTCAGCGCGAGCAAAAATTCGCAATCCAATGCAGGGCGCAGCGGTAGCGCGAACCTTGAATTGGGTCAACTCCCTGATGTTCTCGATACACTCGCAGAATATGGGTTTGACGTTTCCGGCCAGAATGATTTTTCGGGCAGCGGCGGATCGCAAGCTAACAACTCCTTTACCGGAACCATCACAGTATCCGTGTTAGAGGTCATGAATAACGGCAATCTGCGCGTGCGTGGTGAAAAGCAAATAGCCATCAATCAGGGAACCGAGTTTATTCGTTTTTCTGGTGTTGTTAATCCACGTACTGTTACTGCTCAAAATACAGTGCCCTCTACCCAGGTTGCCGATGCGCGTATTGAGTATGTTGGGGACGGCTATATTAATGAAGCACAACACATGGGCTGGCTACAGCGCTTCTTCCTGAATGTCTCTCCTTTCTAGCGCTATGGAGCAACCAATGACAGAGCTACCAGTAACCAGCCTTTCAGGGGAAGACCTTCCTGAGGAAGAGCACCAGGAGGCAGTAGCGATGCGGTTAAATGGTGGTCGAACTATCCATTCATGGCTTATTCAGTTTAGTGCGTTTGTGCTGATGAGCCTGCTGGCTTTTCCTGCCCATGCGGAAAGTATCCGCGAACTGGCCAGTTTTGCCGGCGTACGTGATAACCAGTTAGTGGGCTATGGCTTGGTCGTTGGCTTGGATAGCACCGGTGACCAAACGACCCAGGCCCCGTTTACCAGTCAAAGCTTGATGAATATGCTTTCCCAGCTAGGCGTGACTGTTCCAGCAGGTACGAATTTGCAGCTGCGAAACGTTGCTGCCGTGATGGTGACGGCTGACCTTCCGCCTTTTTCAAGACCTGGCCAGCGTTTGGATATTGTGGTCTCGTCGATTGCTAACGCGCGAAGTTTACGAGGCGGGACGCTGCTCATGACACCTTTAAGAGGTGCCGATGGCGAAACCTATGCGATTGCCCAAGGCAATATGCTGGTGGGCGGCGCAGGAGCTCAGGCGGGTGGAAGCAGTGTGCAAATCAATCAACAGGCCTCTGGCCGTATCCCCAACGGTGCACTAGTGGAGATGGGCGTGCCTCTGAACTTGGGGGGCAATGGCGGCACACTAGAATTACAGCTGAACAATTCAGATTTTGGCACCGTGCAGCGCATGGTGTCGGCGATCAATAACGAGTTTGGTCAGTCAGTTGCCTATGCTCGTAATGGCCGTGTCATCGCCCTTGATGGCCCGATGGATGATAATGCGCGCGTCAATTTTATGGCCCGTGTTGAAAATATTCAGGTAACACCCACAGAGGCGCCTGCACGGGTCGTATTGAACTCACGTACGGGATCTGTCGTGATGAACAGTGCAGTCACCTTGCGTGAGGCAGCGGTCGCCCACGGCAGCTTATCCATCATGATTGATACTCAATTTGGGGTGAGTCAACCTGCGCCCTTTGGCCAGGGTGAGACGGTCGTCGTGCCCAATGCTGACATTGATATTGAGCAACAGGAAGCCTATTTACAGATTGTAGAGGGCGCTCAGCTCAACGAAGTGGTCAATGCACTGAATGCGTTAGGCGCCACGCCACAGGATTTAATGTCGATTTTAGAAGCGTTGCGGGCATCGGGCTCACTACGCGCAGAGCTGGTGGTCATTTAATGAACGCTAACGATATGTCGAATCAGTTCGCGCTGGATGTCGGTGGCTTTCAGCGACTTCAACACACTGCGCGGGTAGACCCCGAGGCTGGCGTGAATGGCGCAGCTCAACAGTTCGAAGCGCTGTTTATCCAGATGATGATGAAAAGTATGCGTGAGGCGATACCCAGTTCAGGGCTGATGGACAGCAGCGCGACGAATACGTATCAATCGATGCTGGATCAACAGTGGTCACAGGTAATGGCGTCACGTGGAATGGGCCTTGCGGATGTCCTCGTTGAGCAGTTGGAGCGTCAGGGAGCTATTTCTAAGACGCCTGCTGGCACCAATCCTGATCGTGAATTACAGGCGCTGATTGCTGGTATCCCGCGAGGAACACCTCGCGTACTTGATGATGCGTTTATCGCAGATTCACGTGGCAATGAAGACATGAACGCTAATGGCGGTGGGCGATTCCTCGCTGAGCTAGAGGCTATCCGGCAGGGTGTGGAAGCGACGCCTGTCGAAGCAGGCGCAAGGCCTGATGGTGCAGTGACTCAGCAAGCGCGCAGGAGAGCAGACCATGTTGATCACTTTATCCAAACACTGACGGCTCCCGCACAAGCGGCCAGTGCTAACACCGGCGTACCTGCCGAATTGATTTTGGCCCAGGCCGCGCTTGAAACCGGCTGGGGGCGTCACGAAATTACCACCCGTAGCGGGGCGAATAGCTATAACGTATTTGGTATCAAGGCGGGTAGCCAGTGGGAAGGTAAAACGACCGATATTGTCACTCACGAATACATTAACGGTCGTCGCACTCAAGTCGTTGATACGTTCCGCGTTTATGATTCCTTCGAACATGCCTTCACCGACTACGCCGGCTTAATCGGCAACAACCCACGCTATGCTGGTGTCTTGCAAGCAGCCTCAGCCGAGCAGGCGGCTCAAGAGCTACAGCGAGGCGGATATGCGACAGATCCATTGTATGCTGACAAGTTGGTAGCCGTGATGAATACCATGGGCGCGGCCAGCGATTCCGGCAATTTCCTGGCAGATTCTCGCTAGCCACTCCCTCAAGTTTTTCTGTGCACTGCCGATACTAATAAAAGAGATTGGTATCGGCCTTAAGGAAGTAGACCATGAGCATGTATTCAATTGGCTTAAGCGGCCTTAATGCGGCGCAGAATGCCTTAAACACCAGCAGTAATAATATTAGTAACATCTTCACGCCTGGCTACAATCGCGAACTGACTCAGTTGGGCGAGGGTCGTGCCGGAGGTGGTGTTCAAGTTAATGCTATTGAGCGTCAGTTCAATACCTACGTCGCTAGCCAGTTGAATAATGCCAAGACACAGTCGAGTGCGCTGGAGACCTATAACAATCAGGTCTCGCAAATCGATAACCTGTTGGCAGACCGCGCAGCGGGGCTTGCGCCTTTAATGCAGGGGTTTTTCTCATCTCTTGAAGATTTAGCCAGCTCTCCTTCCGATCCCGCTGCGCGCCAGGGCGTATTGGGTACAGCTAATACCTTAAGCTCACAGTTCCGCTCGTTTGATGGTTACCTGCAGGATATGCAGAGCAATATCAACGGGCAAATCAAAGATGAAGTGACCCAAATCAACAATACCGTTGAGCAGGTTGCCGGACTGAATAAAGAAATTTCTCTGGCCCGTGCCCGAAGCGGTGAGGCACCCAATAGTTTGCTGAACCAGCGCGATCAACTGGTTTCAGAGCTTAATGAGCGTATGGACTTACGCCTGAATATTCAGGATGGCAAAACCTACAATATTAGTTTGCCTAATGGTCAGCCTCTCGTTACCGGCACTAACTCCTTCAAATTGGAGGCCGTTCAAGCCGATTACGACCCTCAACGTACCGTGGTGGGCTATCGAGATGGTGGCGGTAATTTAGTCAAGCTAGATGAGTCGACCATTAAGGGTGGCACTTTAGGCGGATTGATGTCCTTCCGCTCAGAGACACTGGATAAGACTCAGAACCAGATAGGTCAACTGTCCGTATCATTGGCGACGGCTTTCAATGAACAGCACAAGTTAGGCGTAGACCTTAATGGTCAAAAAGGGGAAGACTTCTTTGAAGTGCGTGAGCCGCAATCCTATGGCTATAAAGGCAATAGCGAGCCCGATCTATTAACATCGGCTCAGTTTGATACGGCCACTGTTGATAAGCTGCGTGCTACCGACTATACCGTGGCATTTGATGCCGCTCGTAACCCCATCGTGACACGTAACGATAATGGTCAAGTGCTCAATAGCACTGATCCAGATAATGCCAATTACGTTGACGTATCCGGTTGGGATGTCGCTACTGGTTCGGGTGAAATAAAGTTTGGTGGTGTGACGCTTGCGTTTAACAGTGGAACCACCGTTGCTGAAGGTGATCGCTTTGAAATTCAGCCTGTGCGCCGTGCAGCCAACGGAATGGATACCGCTATATCTGATGTAGATAAGATAGCCGCTGGTGACGCGGGATTTGATGACGAAGGCCTCAGTCCCCTTATCTCATTTAAAAGTACGGGAGATTTAAGCGTTCGTGAAGAAAGTGTAACTTCAGCAGCTTTCTCCGATAACAAGAAATATCAACTTAAAGTTGATACGGACGGTACGCTGACACTAACACCTGAAGCGAGGGTGACAGTTAATGATAGTGTGTTTGATGCGGGTACTCAAAAGTTAAAAGCTGATGATAAAGTTACCATTGATGGTTTTAGCTTTACGCTAGTTGAACGTCCTGACCCGGATGCAACGTTAACCATCAGCCAAACGATTATTTCTGCCACTGGTGATAACCGTAATGCCCTCGCTTTGCAAAACTTGCAATCGGAATCAATTGTGGGTGCAGGGGCCACGGTTACAGGTGCCTATGCGTCCATTGTCAGCGACGTAGGCAACCGTGCCAATATCACCCAGGTCAACCTGGATGCGCGCCAAGGCCTGACCGACCAGCTACGCGCGGTCCAACAATCCGAGTCGGGCGTCAATCTGGATGAAGAAGCCGCTAACTTGATCCGTTATCAACAATACTATCAGGCCAATGCGCGTGTGATCGACACCGCAGGAACGCTGATGGATACCATCTTGAACCTGCGCGGTTAATTCGGGAGCTTAAGTAATGCGTATTAGTACCGTTACCATGTTTGAGCAAAGCACGGCGTCCATGAATCGACAGCAAAGCGATCTGATGAAAGTTAGCCAGCAGATTGCCAGTGGCCGGCGCGTAGTGAACCCATCCGACGACCCTCAAGCAGCGTCTAGAGCCGTGGGTGTTGATCAAGCCAAGGCGGTTACCGAGCAATATTCTGATGCACGTGTTTCGGCTCGTAATTCACTCTCTCAAACTGAAAGTATTTTAAACAGCGTAAGCGACGCGGTAACTAGCGCCAAAACGTTGTTGATCCAAGCCTCAAGTGACACTTTGAGTGACGTGGATCGGGAGTCGATTGCTAGTGAGCTAAAAGGCATTTATGAAACGATGCTGGGCCAAGCCAATGCCACCGATGGCAATGGCCGTTATCTGTTTGGAGGTTATAAAGATAACGCACCGCCTTTTGTTAAGTCTACTGAGGGTGCGGTCGAGTATAAAGGTGACAATAACGTACGTGAACAGCGCGTAGATGCCTCGCGGCTTATGCCGGTCAATGACAATGGCGCGACTATTTTTCAAAGTGTCCCGAGCGGCGCTGGTTATATAGCGGAATCTACCAAGACCAATGACCAGGGAGAGCGCACTACGGGAGCCAACGCTAGAAATAGCGGTAATGTAACATTCACTGGTCCGCAGATGTCTGATGTCAGTGCACAAGGTTACGGTGAAAACTATCGTCTTGTCTTTGATGGCAATGAAACGGATGGTTTTACCTACGCAGTTCAGCAATTCGATGAGCTAGCTGGAGCATGGGACACGGCTAATCCGGTGGATAGCGGAAGCTATACTGGTAACGAGTCCGGTGAAAGCCAGCAGCTCGCCTTTGCGGGTATTTCCATTACGTTGGAAGGAACACCCGCGGCTGAAGACGAAGTACTAATCGCTAGGTCTGGGGGAGAGGTGCGTGGTGCCGATCTTTTCCGCACAATGGAAGAAGCCATTCGTGTACTGGAAAGCCCTGCTGACACGCCAGCCAAGAAAGCAGATTTACGCAATACGCTGAACACGGCCATGCGTGATCTGGATAATAGCTTAGACAATGTGCTGAC
>TARA_R110002012_G_scaffold59532_2_pt1 | contig 11028 bp, 13 predicted proteins | sample TARA_R110002012 | Tara Oceans TARA_R110002012 (sample SAMEA4396515) | marine metagenome | biome: Westerlies Biome; feature: [DCM] deep chlorophyll maximum layer (ENVO:01000326); material: water (ENVO:00002006), including particulate matter (ENVO:01000060) such as... | depth 40 m
TTCTTGTTTCGTAACTAGTACTACAGATCCTTGTTACGCACCTTGTTGTGACACTGACTTCCCTTCTCCTAACCCTGATGATTACCCTGATAATAGTTTTTGTGGAGATTATAATGCTACTAATTATTACGAGACTGGTCCTTGTGAATACGAAGAAACTTCAGGCGGTGGATTATTAAACTCTTTAACAACTATAGGTAATGCTTTATGGGGCATAGTAGAAGCTATAGGTATTGATACTATTTATAATGATATTATGGGTAATGACGAAGATACTATAAGTAATAATCAAAGCTCTGGTCAATCTTGTGAAGATGGTAAAGTATATTGTTATAAAAATGGTATAGCTGGTTGTTATTATGATATAGAATGTGATGCTAAAGAAAAAGAAAGATCATATACTTGGCTTTACGTAACTTTAGGTGTTTTAGTTGTTGGAGGAATAGGATATTATTTGTATAAAAAGAATAAATAATGAACGATTTAAAAAAAGAATATAATTTCGGAAAATTAGGATTAATTTCTGGAGGAGTAATTTTGTTTGGAGTAAGTTTATATTTTTTATTAAGAAAATAAAAAAAATGATAAAAAATAACGTAAATTCTTATATTTTAGACAAAGAATTTAGTGATATAGTTCAAAAAACTTATTACGGTAATTTTTCAGGAGAATTATTAGAAATAAACTCTAATAATAATAGATTAATTATGGTTAGTTTAGTATTAGGTTTAGGAGCTGGATTATATTTAAAAATAAACCCTTTATTATCATCACTACTTGGTGGGATTACTGGATTAATAATATCAAAAATAAACCAAAATGATTAGTGCAAACAAAATTTACAAAGAATCTAAAAGTAAATTACCATTTAAAGAATGGTTAAAAAGAGAACAGATAAAGGGTACTATGGAAGTACACGGTGATTACGTTAATGCTAACGGAAGTCAAGAGGATGAAAACAAAGACAAAGGATGTGGTTCTAGTACCCCTATGTGGATGCCTACTTTAGCTGGTTTAGTTGTAGGTGGTGCTATAGTATATTTCTTATTAAAGAAAAAAAGAGTAAGTGATAGTTAATTACCCTACATATAATGAATCGTGTACTTTGGAATTAACTTTATTTTCGGATAAAAATTCAGAGTTTCATTTATTAGTAGAGGATGCTAATGATAGTAATATAGTATTTACAAATAGAACAGGTAAACTTTCTGGTAGTAAAAAATACTATGTTAGATTACCTATAGCTCCTGACGAAGCTTTAATAGAAGTAAGTTCTAAAAATGATTCCGTAGATATTGATAATATAAAAGTATTAGACTTACCTACTAACTTTGACTCTAGTTATTTTAATAATAAAGAAGTAACTAGTTTTGTTAATTTTGCAGAAGAATTTTCATACGACGCTGCAACATTAAAAGCTGGTAACACAAAATATACTTCAGATGACGATATTTTTACTATTGTTTATTTAGATGCTATAATTGTAGATGGTCAGGTAGATCCAACTCCAGCTAGGATAAGTCAACAAACTGGTATTATAGAAGTAAGTAAAAAAGATTTTTTAGAATATACCATACCTATGAGAATGGCTATATTACTACATGAATTTGCTCACTTTTATTTAAACGAAATAATGGAAGACGAAATAGAGGCTGATAAACATTCTTTAAATATTTATATGGCTTTAGGTTATCCAAGAATTGATGCATACAATGTTTATTTAGATGTTTTTGCTAACGCTCCTACTGAGTTAAATAAAGATAGGTACGCTGAATTAAACAAGTTATTTAGTAATAATTATACTCAATAGTATGCCAGAATATGGAATAGATATAACAGCTCAAAGTTTACCTGACTACGATGAATGGGGTCCAGATCAATATTGGGGTTGTACCGATTGGATGGTATGGTATGATAAATTAAAAGAAGAGTACGGTAAAAATGAAGCTAGAGTAATATGGAAAAGCGCTTGGGAAAAACAAGGTTATTGGGATGCTCCATACAATGAATGTCCTTTACAAGATAGCTTTAGAGATTTTTCTAAGAAAAATAAATTAGATTCTACAGGACTTTTTAGTGATTTCCTTGTTGGTGTAGGTGATACAGCTAGTGGAGCTTTTAAATCTTTAGGTTGGGTTGGTAGAAATTTACCTTGGATTGTTCCTATAGCTTTAGTAGTTACAGGTGGTTTTTACGTAGCAAGAACTATTAAAACATTAAAGAATGACTAAGAAGACTAAATTAATTATAATAGGTTCATCTTTAATAGTTACAGGTGTTGCTCTTTATTTCATTTTAAATAAAGGTAAACAAGAGGATATGGGTAAAACTCCAGAAGGTAATGAAACAGATCCAAACAATCAGTCTAATGAAGCGCAAGTAAACGAATCGATAAATACTGAAGGTTCTGATCCAATTAGTTTAGGAGATATTATTTTTCCTTACGGTGAGTTTGCTAATATAAGAACTTCAATGGAAGTAAACAATGGTTGGTTCAGCAATATGTTTATAACAGGTGATTTTAACGGTAAAGTATATTCTCCTAGCGCGATTGGAAAAGTATGTGAAATAAATTATATAGCTGGTCATACTTGGTATAAAGTAGACTTAGGTCCTTTATTATTAAATGATGATATATGTGGTGGTATTGGTAATTTAGCTTCAAGTGGTTGTGCTTGGTATGAAAATTACGTATTAACTCCAGAAACAATAAACTATTGGGAAGCACAAGACACTAACACTCCTTGTAATTTCACTGGTTATGTGAGATCAGATGTAGTAACTAAATAAAAAATAATATGGCAAGTAATTGTGAAGATTTAATAAGCCAACCTGGATTAGGATTAGAGGGTTGCGCTTGGACGGGGTACGCAGCTAATGGTAATTGTAAGTTTGATTGTAATGGGGCGGCATATCAAGCACCTCTAAATAATAATTTATATAGTAAAAAACGAAAGTTACTAAGTAATAAAACAAGATCAAAAAATAATAAAAAAATGGGAAGATATTTAAATTCAAATGGAACAATGTTATGTAGACAATCTGATGGTAGTATGGGCTATGTAACAAATGACCCTTGTTATCCTCTTTGTAGTAATCCAGATGGTAGTGGCTGCGATGCTTCTTCTTTATGGGGCGGTACAAGCGCGGGTGGACCAACACAAAATTATAGTGTTACAAGAGGAGATGGTAGAGGAGATTCTTCTACTAGAACTTATGTAACTCCAATTGACCCTTATCAATCAATTACACCAGCTGATTTACAATTTGGTGGTGGAGCTGTTTCTAACAGAAGAAGCCAATCAATGATTAATTCAGACATTGGAGACCAAAGTCTTTGGTTAAACAGTACAGGTAGTTCATTTCATAATACAACTGGCCCAGGCGGTACTGGAGACACCGTAATGACAATTGGTAGTGATCAATACTCTTTCGACCCTGTGTTAACCTGGGATACGGATTGTGATTTTGATCAAGGTGATGATAATATAGTTCCAGGATCTTCTAAAAACTGTAAAGGTAATAGTGGAATACCTGGAATGAATGTAGGTGTTTTAAGATACAAAAACGGAAAATTAGTATAAAATATAAAGAATAATAGTATGGGATGCGGATGCGGTTCAAATTTTAGTGGTAAATCTAACTTTGTTAAGAAAGAAAAGCCATGTACATGTGGTAGAAACCCGGGTGGTAGTTGCCAATGTAATAATACAAATAGAACACCAGATTCAAGATGGCAGAGGCCTCAAGGATTAGGTGCTAACTGGAATAGCTCATCGTCTTTAATGGGTGGTAATGTATCTCAAGCTATGTCAGCGCCTTTGAGTGCTACAGGTAATAATATAAAAAGAAAATTAAACGATAATAGAAAAAAGTTTTCTTCATTTATGGGTAAAGTTAAGCCTAAAAGAAAACAACATAATTTTGTAGATATTAAAAAACATAATATATCTCCTGAACACTATTTCGAGTATAATAAAAGACCTTTTGAAACGCTAAGAAGAACAACTGATAGTTTTAAAAACTATAATGACTTAGCAGCAATGAATTACGAACTATAAATAATATATAAAATGCATCACAAAAAATTCACTGGAGGGGATTTTTCAAACAAATTTCCACAAAATGCAACTAGAATGAGAACCATGGTAGGCCCTGGAGCTGACATGAGTTTTAAAGGAGGAGATTATTCTAATAAATTCCCTCAAAACGCTAATAGAATGCGTACAATGGTTGGACCTGGAGCTGACATGAGTTTTGTTGGAGGTTCTTATTCAGATAAATTTCCAGTACATAATCCTCACACAAATGAACAAGCAGGATTTTCTAGAGCTAGTAACTTTGGTAACGCAGGTACTCTTAATGATGGCATGTCTTATTTTAGGTCTAATAATCATGATTCTTTTAATCCTAGAAACAATCATTCAAATGCAAGTGGTCTTGAATATGGTAGCCAATCAACTGGTAGAACTTTATCTGGTAGTTCAAATCCATTAATGGAAGTAGGACAAAGCGGAAATAGCATACAGAGAATACCAGTTAGTACTGGATTATATGGTAATACTGCAAGAAAAAAACGTAAAAATGTAGTTACAGGGGCTGCTAGTCCAGGTGCTGTTGCCGCAAGACAAACAGGTGGAAGCAACGATTGTACACCGCCAAACGTATGGTGTCAGTCAGGAGACTATGCTGGTTGTCACCCACAACACAAATGTAATGGTGGTGGTGCTAGACAAATAAACAAAAAATCAAGAAGAAGTTCAGCAGATAGAATTTCAGTAAACCCAGTTGGAGGAGTTGAAAGACAAATTGGTGGCGGCGGTATGAATGATTGTGGGCAAAGATGTGGCCAAGCTTATCCTGGTAGTTATACTTGTCCTTCTGGATGTTATTGTGATGATAAAGGTAGAGGTACATGTCAACCTATTAAATCAAGAAAAGCTCCTTCATCTAATGTAGCTAAAATGAATGCATCAGGGTGTGGATATAATAATTTCCACCATAAATCAAGCTTTTCAAGTAATATAAGCAAATATAATACCTTTAGGTAAAATTTTGTAAATTTAAGTTTTTAAAAATGAAGAAAGATACTAAAATAGTTTTAGCCGTATTAGTCGCTGGTGGTGGTCTTTTATTGACAAGATATTTTTTACGTCAATATAGGTTATTAAGAAACGTATGCGTTAGTAATACTAATTTAAATTGGGCTCCAGAGCTAGTTCAATTAGCTATAGATGCTACAGATGGAAATGGATTTAGTCTAAATACTTTAGATACTCCTTTTGAATTAGAACTAAGTAATTCATCGGATATTCCTGTTACTGTAAAGGATATAAACTTAAATGTATATTTAGAAGGACAGAAAATTGGTAAAATAATTGATGTAGAATCAACTACTTTAGACAAAAATTCTTCCGTAACTTTGTTTTTAAATTTAGATATTGACGAAGATATAATAGCTGGAGTAGTTCAAAATACAGCTTTACAGACAGCTTTAGAGTATTTAACATCAATATTTTCTAACGACGTTGATACACCTACGACTCAAATAGAAGTTAGTGGTGTTATAAATGTTAAAGCATCTATTTATGAAAGTTTTAAAATTAGATATAGACTAGTAACCACGCCATCAGGCTTAATAGAAGAGTCTAGTGGTAATTGTGAACCAATTAAATCATAAACATGGAAATTATTAAAACCAAAACCAAAAACATTTTTTCTAAGGCTATTAAGAACTTAGCTACAAAAAAGAACTCTAGTAATAAAGATGTTCAACTGTTAGTTAAGTATTTTAAAAGCAAACCGGAATTTTTCGGCTTAGAAAATTACAGTAAAAACGGAGAACACTTACCATTGGACATGTTATATCCAGCGTGGCAAGATGTTTTCGGTATTAGAAATCAAATACCTGTTTTTATTGCTAATTTGATTAATGATTTAAGCGAAACTAATAATATCCCTTCAGAAGAGATTAATATTATTATATCTGGCGAAGATGAATCTATTAAAAAGCTTAACCTACATGCTTATCATAATGGCAAGCATTTAAAGATGCTTTCTTGGGACGAAGTATTCGGTCAAGAAGCTATGATTAGATTAATGGCAAATAATGCTTAATAAATAAAAATATGAAAAATTACATATATACTGTAGATAGTGTAGACATTAATTGGGTGGAAGATAATTATGAAAGAGGTGAAGTTTCAAATGTTGTAGCTTCCACTGATTTAGATCCTAATTTTGGAGGTTATGTATACCAAACAGAAGACATTTACAGTTTATTAAATTTTTTAGATGAGTATATAGATGTAAGGTCTAGTTATGGTAGAGGCCATCTCCAAGCTAATAGTACGATTTTAGTAGATGATGAAAACAACGTAAGTAATTTTCGTATATATCTTACATTACTAGCTCCAACCGCAGGTAGTGATGCTCACCCAACTCCATCTGAAATAGAAGCTTGGCGAAAAGGTGAAATTAATTTATATAATAGAAATGTAGATATAAGTGTATCTATCACTCAAGACGCTTCACTAACAGTTAAAGAAATAAGCGATAAGTTAGGGATATTAGTTTATAGTAAAGGCGGTGAATTAATGGATTCTGATACTGAGTTTGAATATAATAGAGGCGGTGATGTAAATGATGATTTAGAACAACTTGAGGAAGCTTCAGATATGGTTAATACAGCAGCTAACTTAGTAGAAGATGTTGTACCTCCTAGTTTAATGTCTAATTACAGAGCTTATGGTAGATACGGTTTTGATCAATTACTAGGTAAAGGCAATCCTTACGACAAAGGTTTAGATGATATTGGTCAAGCAATAGAAGAATCATATAACTATGAAGAAGGTGAAGAATACGCAAAAGGTGGAGATATAGACAGGGACTATAAAATGATTAACGTTGGAAGAAGTTCTGTATTTACTTCTGGATTTAAAATATATCCTGAAGCATTAAAAGTAGGTAAGATTTACGAGTGGACAACCGGTGCTCAACCACTATACGTTAGGTATTTAGGTTTAACTAAGGATTTAAATATTCGTTCAAGTAGTTCTGTTGGGTCAGATAAATATAAATTCCAATTCGTAGGTCCAGGTGAAACTAATAGATATATTGGGTTAAGTGGAACAGCCGTAAGACAAGGTAACGTAGTTCAAGTTAAAAATATAGAAGAACTTATTAAGGAAGAAACTTTAAGTGAAATAAAAGACTACGAAAAATTCATAAGAAAAGCTAAAAGAGCGAAAGATAATAATCAAATAGATAGATTGACTAAAAAACTTAATGAATATAAATCTTTTTATAAATCCATTGATAAATTAAATCAATACGCTAAAGGTGGTGATGTCGAAAAAGTTAATATCAAAAAAGAAATTAAAAAACTAGCAGATTATTATGATGATATTATAGAAGTTTCTGACGTAGAGGTCTATGTAAACGATTATGTAGAAGACGAAAACGTAAGTTCATACGGTTATATGTTCTGGTGGAATGCAGAAGATCAGGAATGTGGTATTGGTTATCAAAATATTCCAGGTTCTCGAGAATCAGATGATCCATGTAAGACAGCAGATGATTTCATATCATACATTAATCAAAACACATCTTACGCAAAAGGCGGCGATGTTTATACTGGGAAAGATGTAACCATGATGGCAGCTAGAGGTAAAAGCCTTAAGAAAGTTAAAAAAGCTTCTAAAGGTGGTAAGACTGATGATAACTGGATTCAAGATGTAACTGAAGACATGGAAAAGGATGGCACTGAAGGAGCTTTTACTAAACAAGCTAAAAGACATGAGATGACTCCTATTCAGTTTGCTAAGAAGGTGTTAAAAAACCCTAAAAAGTTTAGTCTTAAAACAAGACGTAGAGCACAGTTTGTTAAAAACGTAAATCCTGAAAAGTTTTACGAAGGTGGTAATATTAGTCAAGTAAGTAAAGTAGGTGATCCTGACTATCCAACATACGAATTATAATATTATGAGCAAGTTAGAAAATAGAATAAGAGAAATAGAAGAGGAAATATTTAAAAGTAAGTCCTTAACTGATAAGTTATCTAAAAAAATAACTTCTCACCCGCTTGTTGATGAATTTGGTGTATTTGAATTTATGAGAATGGGTACTTATCATTTATACTTTAAACCATTAGTACCTTGGATAAAAGATTTAAAGTGTGAAGTGCATAGTTACGCTACTCCTGGCTGGGATGGTAAATTTACAGATGGTATTTTTTTAGAACCAAGTATATCAGGTAATTCAGAAGAATTTGATAAATATTTCCCTGAAGGTGATGGTGGCGGAATGATTGGACCTAGCTTTGGCGAAAATGTTAGAATTGGTACTGACACAGTAGATATTAGAGAGTATTTAGAGCATTTTGACCGTGAAAGAACTAAAAAAATGTACGATGAATTATTCCTCTTACCAGTTAAAGAAAAAAAGCTTGAGTCTATTAAAAATGTAGATGATTATATAGATTGGTATTACGGACAAATAGATAAAGTAATCACAACTCTTAAAAAAAGTTTAAAACTTGTTAAAGAAGTTGCTATAGATAATCCTATGTTTAATAAAGGTGGTGAATTAATGGATTATGCTAGAGGCGGTAGTTTCGAAAAAGAAAAAGGCCAGATGTATACTTTCCCAAGATATTCTAAATATAAAGGTATGTCTTTTGGAGATGAGGCCGCTATACTTTATGGTGGCGATGAGGAAGTAAGGCACCAAGAAGCTAGAGATTGGATGGAAGAAATGGAAGAAAAGTATTCAGGAGTTAAATTTAAAAGATTAAGCTTAGATGAATGGCTTTCTGAATACCGAGGTGATATTAGCGCAAAAGATCATGAAGATGGTTATATGTTAGCTTATGGTGAAATTTATGCAAAAGGTGGTGAATTAATGGATGCTGATACTGAATTTGAATATGCTAGAGGTGGAAAAACAGGCTTAAAAATAGTTACTGTAGATAGAGACCCTAGAATACCAATGGAAGATATTGAAAAAATGTATAATTTAAAAATTATAAAAAGCTCCGATGCTGATTTTCCTGAATATGATTATGACGTATTAGTTGGTAAAGAAAAAGATATTAAAGGCTTTTTTGAAGATTATAATATAGGTGACCATATGTATGGGGAAATTGATGATTACGCAAAAGGTGGATATATTGATGTTGAAGTACCAAAAGGTAATTTTCGTATTAATCGGATGTATGGTTTGGATGATAAACAAAAACACCCTAAAAGAAATTATTATGCCTCTGATGATGGCAATTCAGTCTATTATATAGAAGATGGCTATCTTTATGAAGAAGTTATTGATGAAAATGGTAATTTTAGAAGTAAATCCTTTAGACCAAGTAAAACTACTATAAAATATGGAACATACGCAAAAGGTGGCGAACTGATGGATTCTGATACGCAAGTTGATTACGCAAAAGGTGGTAGATTATCTATTGCTGAAATTAAAAGAAGAACACAAGAAACAAATCCATATTTTTTCGACAAAAAGACTATGAAGGATTTTGGTCAAAGAATGAGTGATTTTAAAGTTACCGCTATGGAAGACGGTAGATATAAAGTTTCAGCACCAACTTATTCTACGGACTTTAGAACGGGTGAAAGAAAAAGAATGAAAGATACTGTTAGATATTTTAATCCAAAAAATAACGAATTAGAAAGAGTTAATGAATACGCAAAAGGTGGAAACGTAAATAATAAAGTAGATACTATTAGTAATTGGGTTATGTTTTGCTATAATTATCCAAGTAATTTCATGGATGCTTTCGGAGAAAAAGATAACCCTATGAGAAAACATCTTACTACTAAGTTTGAGAGTTTTTATGATAGAGTAGGACCCGGTGAAGTAATGAATAAATTCTATGTTAACTTAGATAATAAAAATAGAACTAAATTAGTTAATTGGGTTAAACAAAATTATAAAGGACAATAAAATGGCAACAAGAGGACAAATAGGTATAAAATATAAAGACGGTTCAATAACGAGTATTTATTCACACTTTGATAATTACATTACTGACGGTACCGGTGAGTTATTATTTAATAATTATAACGATGTAGTTAAGGCAAATGATTTAATTTCTTTAGGAAACGTTAGTAGCTTAGGTAAGAATAGCGAAAGTACTAAGTTTTACGGTAGGGATATGAATAGAAAAGATGAAGAAGCAAGAAGATATAGAAATTTTGATGACTGGGAAAAAAACTCAAATTACGATTACGTAGATTATAACTACTTATATGATACTGCAGACGGAGAGTGGTATGTATGGGGTTCTTATGATGATAAACTTCAAGGAACGCCTTTAAGTTTTGCTTTAGCAGAAAAATTAGCTAAAGGTGGTAAAATAATAAATAATAAACATATGTCAGAACACGAAAATTTTAATAGAGGTGGCCGACAAGGCTATAATGATAGATTAGACGAATCTTTAGCCATGAGACGTGGTAAAAAGAGACAAAACTTTAAAGATCGTAGAGATGAATCCAAAGGAGCTGAAAGATCTAGACTAAGAAGAGCTTATTCTAGTGTAGGCACTATGGATAGATTTGATTCTCCTTATAGATTAGCTAGAGGAGGTGATTCAAGTGAATTGTCTAGAGAGATGTTAAGAAGTTATGATGTAAGATCTCCTTATGGTACTTATAATAAAGGTGGGAGACCTAAAAAACACATGAAAGCACAGGGTGGTGATGTTTATACTGGAAGCCATTTAAGCTCCGCTGGTGACACTAAATTTACTTTCAAAGGAGAAAGTAATGGTGAAGTATATACTGGCCGTGACGTATCCATGATGGCTGCTAGAGGTAAATCACTTAAGAAGCGTAAATCACAAAGAGCTCAAGGTGGTGACGTATACTCTGGTAGTAATCTTTCTAAAGCTAGTGATTCTAAGTTCACTTTTAAAGGTGGTAAACAAAGTGATGTTTATACTGGAAGAGATGTAAACATGATGGCGGCTAAAGGTAAATTAGTTCCTTCTTTACATCCAACACATAAAGAAGTTTT